>Ga0247610_10000773_pt1 | contig 43569 bp, 37 predicted proteins | sample 174DNAGHGhighgp2_FD_193483 | JGI IMG/M metagenome (GOLD analysis project Ga0247610, IMG submission 193483) | Sheep rumen microbial communities from Palmerston North, Manawatu-Wanganui, New Zealand - 1742 DNA GHGhigh gp2 | ecosystem: Host-associated > Mammals > Digestive system > Stomach > Rumen...
GGAATAAAGAATGATTCAATGAAGAAAAAAAATAAAAGAATTATTAATCAACAATTTGTAGGTTTACCTTTAGCTAGATTTAAAAATAAATTAGTAATGAAATGTAAAAATGAAGGTATAGAAGTAGAAATAATAAATGAAGCATATACATCAAAAGCTAGTGCTTTAGATAAGGATGAAATAAAAAAAGGTAATTATTCTGGTGAAAGAATAAAAAGAGGATTATTTCAAACAAAGAATGGTTTTATAATTAATGCTGATATAAATGGAGCATTAAATATAATTAGAAAATGTAACTCAAATGAATTAAACATTCAAATGAGTAGAGGTTTAACATCACCTTGTAGAATACATGTAAGATTATAATTACACGTAGAATACAAAAGAAAAGAGGCATTATGCCTCTTAGAGTAAAAGATAAATTTATTTAGATTTTACTTTTGTTCACTAAATATATATTTTAATATATATAATTTCGTAATTTCCTTGAAAATAATTGATTTTTATAGTATCATTAAAGAGATTTTTGAGAAAGGATTATACTGCTTATGCAGTAATAATTTATTATGGGATTAAGCAAATTATTCGATTCAGGGAGAAAAGAAGAAAAAAGATGTGAAAAGATTGCTAAAAAGATCTTAGAATTAGATGAGCAAATGCAAAAATTATCTGATGAAGAACTTAAAGCAAAAACTCCTTATTTTAAAGAACTATTAAAAAATGGAAAAACACTTGATGATATTTTAGTTGAAGCATACGCTGTTGTAAGAGAAGCTGCATATCGTGTTACAGGTATGAAAGCTTATTTTGTACAATTAGTTGGTGCGATTGCCATTCATGGTGGTAATATTGCTGAAATGAAAACAGGTGAAGGTAAAACATTAACTGGAGTATTTCCTGCATACTTAAATGCATTAACAGGAGATGGTGTACATATCGTTACAGTAAACGAATATCTAGCAGGTCGTGAAACTGAAGGTATAATCGGTGATGTTTATAGATGGTTAGGATTAACAGTAGGTCTTAACTTAAGAGAATTAGATAGAGAACAAAAGAAACAAGTTTATTCTTGTGATATCGTATATTCAACAAACAGTGAATTAGGTTTTGATTACTTAAGAGATAACATGGTTCCTGATTATGAAAGTGTAACTCAAGTTAAAGGCTTAAATTATGCAATCATCGATGAGGTTGACTCAATTTTAATTGATGATGCAAGAACACCACTTATCATTTCTGGTCCTACAAAGGATGATAATGGTCTATATGAAAAGGCTGATAGATTTGTTAAATCATTAAATGAAGATGATTATTCAATTGATGTTGAATCTAGAACAATTGTATTAACTCCATCTGGTGTTGATAAGGCTGAAAGATATTTTAGAGTTAATAACCTATATGATATTGAACATGTAACATTAGTTCATAGAATTAATAATGCCTTAAAGGCTGTATATATCTTTGCATCTGGTGTTGAATATGTAGTAGTTGATGGTGAAGTATTAATCGTTGACCAATCAACAGGTCGTATCTTAAAGGGTAGACAATTCTCAGAAGGTTTACACCAAGCACTTGAAGCAAAAGAAAATGTTGAAATTAAAAAAGAAACTATCACTGTTGCAACTATCACATATCAAAATTACTTTAGAATGTATAAAAAGTTATCAGGTATGACAGGTACTGCAAAGACTGAGGAAGAAGAATTTAGAGATATTTATAACATGTATGTTGTTGAGGTTCCAACAAATAAACCTGTTATAAGAGATGATAGACCAGATTTATTATTCTTAACAAAGGATTATAAATTTAAGGCTTTAGTTGAAGATATTAAAGAACGTCATGCAAAGGGTCAACCAATATTAGTTGGTACTGCAAATGTTGAGACATCTGAATTATTACATAACATGCTTGTTAAAGAAGGCTTAAAGCATGAAGTATTAAATGCTAAAAACCATGAACGTGAAGCTGAAATTGTATCACATGCTGGTGAGCTTGGAGCTATTACAATTTCAACAAACATGGCAGGACGTGGTACAGATATTAAACTAGCACCTGGTGTTGCAGAACTTGGTGGTCTTGCAGTATTAGGAACTGAAAGATTTGAATCTAGACGTATTGATAACCAGCTACGTGGTAGATCTGGTCGTCAAGGAGACCCTGGTTATTCAAGATTCTTCCTATCTACTGAAGATGACTTAATGGTTAGATTCGGTGGAGATTCATTCAAAAACCGTCTTGCATCTATCGTTAGAATGATGAATGATGGTGATGAATCACAACCAATTGAAAGTAAGATGCTTGCAAAAATGGTTACTATGGCTCAAACAAAGATTGAGGGTATTAACTATGACTCAAGAAAGAATGTATTAAAATATGATGATGTTATCCGTCGTCAAAGAGAAACATTCTATGCTCAACGTCAAGAAGTTGTTAAAGCTGAACATCTAGATTTAGTTATTGATAAGCTATTTAAAATTGCTGTTGAAAATAAAGTTGAAGAATTCATGGATAATCCTGAAAAATTCGATGATGAAAAATTAACTAAGTTATTCAACGAAAGATTAATTGGTGAGCCAATCATTGATGTAAATAAGGTTAAAGAATTTGATGATGACCAGGATATTATTAATTATATTTATGGTGAATCATCAAAATTATTCAAAGATAGAATGGAAAAATTAAAGGAAGATATGAAATCAATCGTTCCTGATGAGGTTTTAAAAGAAAATCCTAACTTCATTGAACAAAATGAAATGATGTTCATTAAGCGTATAATTTTACCTATTCTAGATAAGAACTGGAGAGAACATATTGATGATATGGATGGATTCCGTCAAGGTATTTATCTACAAAGCTATGCTCAAACAAACCCTCTTGAATTATATCAAAGAGAAGGCTATAAGAAGTTCGAAAGATTAAATAAAAAGATGAATGAAGAAATCTTCATTACTGCAATGCATGCAAGAGTAAGAGTTCAACGTCAACAAGAAGAAGTTAAGGATGAAACAAAGACTTTACAAACTAACCAAGATTTATCAAGAGTTAGACAACAAGGTCCTGTTAATAATCAAAATAACCCATTTGCTCATGTTGGTCCTAATGATCCATGTCCATGTGGTTCAGGTAGAAAATTCAAATTCTGCCATGGTATTAAAAGATAATAGAAGAAGAAGGAGAAAAATTAAAAAATTCTCCTTTTTTTATTGCATTTTATTCCAAAATATTTTATAATAATAACAGAAAGTAATATTTAGTATTACAAATTGTGAAAGAATTGAATCATATGGAAAAGTTGTTCAAATACCTTAAGGATAATTACAAAGAGGCAGAACCAATTCTATTAAAGGATCTTAAGACCTTAAATATTAGTTATGATAATTTAAGACAAAAGTTAAAAAAACTAACTGATCAAGGATACTTATATAGAATATCTGATGGAGTTTATTCTTATGGAGATAAAGCAGAAGTAAAAAAAATAATTGAAAATAGATTTATTAAAAGAAATAATAAGATATTTGGTTATTATACAAAGAAATCTTTATTAAAATATCTAGGATTTGATATTGATACAGAGATAGAAGAAATAATAACGAATGATTTTAAAGCTATAGTAAGAGAAATTGATTTTGCAGGGGTGAAGTTAAAGGTAAGACATAGTAAGATTTTAATAAATAATGATAATTGTTATATATTACAATTTCTAGATTTGATTAAAGATTTATCAAATTATGAAATAAACCAATATGATTTAGAAAGAAAATTAAGAAAGTATATTAAAACGCATGAAATATGCAAAGATGATATTGATAAATATATCAATTTATATCCATCAATAACATTTAAAAATTATTACAAATATAATATTTCAGATATATTATTATAATATGAATAATATTTGATTATTAATAAAAAAACTGCTATAATAAATATATAAATATTTATATATTTAGGATAGTATACATTTGGAGGGTAATATGAGCGAAGCGGAATGTATATTAGCTAATGTATGTGCAACAATGAAAATGGAAGGCATGCCATTAACTGATGAGGATAAAAATAGAATATTAAATTGTCTTAGTGGTAAGTCTACATTTGATAATGAAATAAAAAAGATTATTGAAAAATACGACAGAAAATAAAGGACAAGCCTATGCAAAATTTTGAGAGCTACTATGAATGGGAAAATGATAATTATTATTGTTATCCTCATTCAAATACTTTGAAAAATAAATTCAATATAACAGATGAAGAGGAACTAAAGGATGTAGAACGCCAAATCACTGCTGTTCGTGCTGCTCAAATTTTGAAAGAGCCTATAAAGGGATATTTTGATGAAATTCATTTAAAGGCTATACATAAACATTTATTTAGTGATATTTATTCATGGGCTGGTGAATATAGAAAAGTAAATATTTCAAAAGGAAATCCTTTCTGTTTATTTCAATATATTCCAGATCAATTACATAATTTATTTGAAGAATTAAAAAAAGAAGCTTATTTAAGTCTTTTAAATCCAAAAGATTTAGCAAGACGTCTTGCATATTATCTGGGTGAATTAAATGCAATTCATCCATTTAGAGAAGGCAATGGTAGAACACAAAGAATATTTATAATGGAGCTCGCAGATAAAAATGGTTATATCCTTGATTTATCAAAAGTAAATCAAAAGGATATGATAAAAGCATCCATTCAATCATTTGCTTTAAATTATGGACCAATGACAGAAATAATTAATTCCTCCTTAAAAAAGAAATAAAGCATCGGCGACGATGCTTTATTTCTTTTTATATTATTAATAATGATATTATTGCTCCTATTAGGGCAACTTCTGTTAATATAACACCATTTTTCATAAAATCTAAAAATGAATATTTTATTTCATTATGCTTTAATATTCTTAACCACATTATTCCTGCAAGTGCTCCAATAGGTGTAAGCATTGCTCCTAGATTTGATCCAATTATAGTTGCATATACATATGTCATATTAGTGGTTCCATTTAAAATAGAACCATAAGCTAATGTCATAGGGATATTATTTACAATATTACAACTTAAATCAGATGATACTAAATATACAATTGATTTTACTTTTTCATTATCTATATTATCAATTAGACTTCTTATATTTGAAAATATATCATACGAATCAAGTGCCATGATTATAGTAAACATTGATAATATAAATGGTATTAGGCTATAAGGAACTCTTCTTAGTGATCCTCTTATATAATATGAATTCTTTTTTATAATTGAATATATAATTAAAAATATTATTAATGATGATGCAAAAGATAAGCATATTATCCACATTTCTAAATTAATATAATTACTTATAGCAAGTAATATTGTAGTAAGTGATAAATGAAGAAGTGATACAATACATAATAATTTATTTTTTAATTTAATTTCTTCAACCTCAAATACATTAATTGGTTCTTTTAATTTTTTCCAAAATAGAAGAAGTAAAATACCAAATGTCATTATACCTATTAATAATCCTGGAATAATCATATGTATAAAATAATTAATAAATGAAATATTAAATATAGATGATAAATAAATATTTGTTGGATTACCAATTGATAGAATCATTGAATATGTATTAGCTGCCACAAATTCCATTACTAAATATGGAATAGGATTAATATTACCTCTTTTAGAGAAATATAATATAAAAGGAGTAAATGTTAATATTACAATATCGTTAGATGTAAATATTGTTAATATAGATATTAGTATATATAGGGCAATAAATAATTTAATTTGACCGGATTTAAATTTGACAATAAATTTATATGCAATGAAACTAAAGAATCCTGCCTCATCTAATGCAATAGACATTACTGATACACAAATAAATAATATTAATATTTTAATTGGATTTAAGCTTGAATTTGATGTTATTGTTTCTATTAATTCACTCTTATCAAATAAGGGAAATATCAAAAGTATAAGTGCACCAATTAAAATTGGTATATAAAATGTATCTGTTTGAAATCCTTTTATTTTTAAGGTTGGAAATTTTAATATAGCAATAATCATTGATATTACAGATATAGCTGCAATAATTATTACTGGAATCATAAAAATCACCAAAAGAAATTATAATCTAAAAACAAATTATTAACAATATATTTTTATATCATAATAATAATTTATTATATTATTATTTGACTTCTCATTTAATTGACAAACTTGCATTTTCGAATTATAATTGTAGATGGAGAATTTTTTAAAAATTCAAATAAAGAAAGAGGTAATAAAAATGAAAAAATTTGATATTTTAAATCAAATCTCTAAAATCGGTGTTGTTGCCGTAGTTAGAGGAAATAGCAAGGAAGAAGCAATTAAGATTGCTGATGCTTGTATTGCTGGTGGAGTTACTTGTATTGAATTAACATATACTGTACCAGGTGCTCGTGCTATTATTGAAGCATTAGTAGAAAAATATGCTGGAAACAAAGAAGTAGTAATTGGAGCTGGTTCAGTTTTAGACCCTGAAACTTGTAAGGGTGCTATTGAAGCAGGTGCTAAATTCATTGTTGCACCATCATTCAATGAAAATGTAGCTAAATTAGCTAATAGATATCAAATTCCATATGTACCTGGAACACAAACTATTAAAGAAATTGTTACAGCTATGGAATATGGTAGTGATGTAATTAAGGTATTCCCTGGAGATATTTTAGGACCTAGATTTGTTAAGGACGTTAAAGGACCACTTCCTTATGCAAACTTAATGCCATCTGGTGGTGTTGATATCGACAACATTAAAGATTGGGTTAAGGCTGGTGTAGTTGCTGTATCTGCTGGTTCTAGCTTAACTGCTGGTGCTAAGAAGGGTGATTTCGCATTAGTTACTGAAACTGCAAAGAAATTCATTGCTGAATATAACGCTGCTAAGGCTTCTAAGTAATATAACAATATTAAATATAAAGCCCCGCAAGGAGTGATTTTATGAAAGAAAAAATTATAACATTTGGTGAGATAATGATGCGTTTATCTACACCAGATTATGCAACTATCAATCAAACACATGAGTTCGTTGTAAACTATGGTGGTGGTGAGGCTAACGTTGCTGTTGCACTTGCACATATGGGACATAATACATATTTTATGTCTAAGCTTCCACCTAATCAGTTAGGTGATGGTGCAATTACTCATTTACTTTCAAATAATGTAAATACTAAATACGTTGTTAGAGGTTCTACAACTATTGGTATTTATTTCTTGGAAACTGGTTTTGGTGGTCGTCCATCTAAGGTTATTTATAACCGTAAACATAGTGCTATAACAAGAATCCAAGAAGATGAATTTGATTGGGAAGAAATTTTTAGTAATGCAACTTGGTTCCATCTATCTGGTATTACACTAGCACTTGGAGAAAGAGTTAGAAAGGTTGCTTTAAGAGCTGTAAAAGAGGCTAAAAAGCATAACGTGCCTATTAGCTTTGATTTCAACTACCGTTCAAGATTATGGACAGTTGAAGAGGCTAGACCTGTATATAAAGAATTTATGAATTATGTTGATATAGTATTTGCAAGTTTCTATGATGCTAATACTATATTAGAAATTCCTCTAGATGATGATTTTACAGGAGAGTCTTTATCTGAAAAGAGAAGAAATGTATTCCCAAAGATGATAAGAAAGTATAATTTACATTATATTTTTGGTACTGATAGAGTTGTTTATACTGCAACAGATAATTCACTTGCAGGTTATTACTTTAAATTAAAAAATGATAAATTAACTTGGGAATTAACAGATCCAATTCGTTTTAACATTTATGATAGAATTGGTGGTGGTGATGCGTTTGCATCAGGTGTTATTCATGGTTTATTAAAGAACTATAATGACCCAGCCTATGCTGTAAGATATGGACTATCTACTTCAGTGTTAAAGCATACAATTTATGGCGATGCTTCAACATTCTCATGTGAGGATATTGAAACATTTATGGCTGCAAATGGTACTGCTGAGGTAGTTAGATAAGAGAGGAAAAATAAGATGATAGTAGGAAAATTAGTAGATTTATATCGCTATAAGGGTATTTCAAAGAATATTGATACTGCAATTGATTGGATGCTAGGCTTAGGCTTAGAAGGAATGCTTGCCCTACCTAAAGGAAAGACAATTGTAGATGGAACAAATGTATATGCAAATAGAGATACATATGTTGCAAGACCACTTGAAGAATGTTTCTTTGAAAATCATGAAAATTATATCGATATTCAAGTTGTTTTAAAGGGTAAAGAAGTAATTGGTTATACTCATATTACAAACCCTGATTTAAAGGTAACAGTACCTTATAACCCAGAAAAGGATGTTACAAAATATAATTATGATCCAAAGGGTGCAGTATTCTTCACATTAGAAGAAGGATTTGCATTAGTATATACTGAGGATGCTCACCTTGCTAAGTGCAAGGCAGATGACAACACAACTGAAAAGCTTGTTGTTAAAATTAAAATTGAAAAATAATTAAAAAAACAAGAGGAGACAAAAATGAAAAATTTAAAGTTTAATTCAAAAAAAGTTGTAACTATGGGCGAAATCATGCTTCGTCTTTCTACACCAGCTAACACACGTTTTGTTCAAGCTAACCAATTCGATATTATCTTCGGTGGTGGTGAAGCTAACGTTGCTGTTTCTTGTGCTAACTATGGCTTAGATGCTTATTTCGTTTCTAAATTACCTGATAACCCAATCGGACAAGCTGCTATCAACTCATTAAGAAGATATGGTGTTGATACTAGATTCATTGCTCGTGGTGGTGATAGAGTTGGTATTTACTATTCTGAAACTGGTGCTTCAATGAGAGCATCTGTAGTAGTTTATGACCGTGCTCATTCAGCAATCGCTGAAGCTAAACCAGAAGATTTCGATTTCGATGCAATTATGAAGGATGCTGGTTGGTTCCACTGGTCAGGAATTACACCTGCTATTTCTGATGCTTCAGCTAAGTGCTTAGAGCAAGCATTAATCGCTGCAAAGAAATATGGTGTAATTGTATCTTGTGACTTAAACTTCCGTAAGAAATTATGGACTTCTGAAAAGGCTATTTCAGTTATGAGACCTTTAATGAAGTATGTTGATGTATGTATCGGTAACGAAGAAGATGCAGAATTATGCTTAGGCTTCAAACCAGATGCAAACGTAGAAGCTGGTGAAACTGGTGCTGCTGGTTACCACAAGATTTTCGAACAAATGGCTAAAGAATTTGGCTTCAAATATGTAGTATCTACATTAAGAGAATCTTTCTCTGCAACTCATAATGGTTGGAAGGCATTAATCTATGATGGTTCTGAGTTCTATGAGTCAAAGAGATATGACATCAACCCAATCATTGACCGTGTTGGTGGTGGTGACTCATTCTCTGGTGGTCTAATTTATGGTTTAATGACTAAGGCTACTCAAGGTGAAGCTTTAGAGTTCGCAGTTGCTGCATCTGCATTAAAGCATACTATTAATGGTGATTATAACTTAGTTTCTGTAAAAGAAGTTGAATCATTAGCTGGTGGTAATGCTAACGGACGTGTACAACGTTAATTAAAATATAAGTCTCTAAAAAGTGCCACTTTTTGGTGGCACTTTAAGAGCGTATTAATTGTTCCTAATTTTGAGGTATTATTATGAAAATCGGAGTAAGAGTTCATGACTTTGGAAAATCAGATGCTATAACACTTGCTAAAAAAGCTCGTGAGGTAGGATTTGATGCTGTACAATTAGTTTTAAATAAAGCAATTGATGGTGAAACAGGTCTTGCTGGTACATTATCAAAAGAAAAAGCTGAAGGATTTTATCGTGCTTTTAAAAATGAAGGATTAGATATTTGTATGCTTGGTGCATATTTTAATCCTGTTCATTCAGATAAAAATAAGGTTACATCTTTAACAGAAAAATTTAGAGAGCATCTTAAATTTATGAATGATTTTAAAGCTGGATATGTAGGATCAGAAACTGGTTCATTTAATGATGATAAATGGACATATAATCCATTAAATCGTACAGAAGAAGCTTTCCAAGAAGTAAAAAGAATATTTAAAGATTTAGCAAATAGTGCTGAAAAATATAATGCAAAAATAGCATTAGAAGGAGCATTTGGTCACTGTATGTGGGAGCCAAAAAGGCTAAAAAGACTTGTTGATGAAATTAATTCTGATACAGTTTATTATACAGTTGATATTTATAACTATTTATCTAATGATAATTATATGAATCATACTAAAATCTTTGATGAATGCTTAGAACTATTTAAAGATAGAATAGTTATTTTCCATATTAAAGATTTTATTGTAGAAGATGGAAATATTAAGCAATGCTGTATTGGTAAAGGTATAATGAATTTTGATTATATGTTACCTATAATTAAGGCTAAGTGCCCAAATGCATACTTAGTATTTGAAGGCTCAAAGCCTGAAGACATGCAATTCTCATATGATTTTATAACTAATAAATTAAAAAATTGCTAAAGGAGAAAATATAATGAAATTAGATGTAAGATATGCTAATCACCCAGATGATTCAAAAAATTATGATACTAAATTATTAAGACATCATTATTTAATTGAAAAAGTATTTGAGGCTGATGATATTTTATTAACTTATTCTCATCAAGATAGAATTATTGCTGGTGGTATTATGCCAGTTAATATGACATTAAAACTTGAAGGATCTAGTGAAATGCGTGCTAAATATTTCTTAGAGCGTCGTGAAATGGGATTCATCAATGTTGGTGGAGATGGTAAAGTTAAAATTGATGGTAAGACTTATGATATTAAGCATAAAGACGGAATGTATATTGGACTTGGTGTAAAGGATATTGAATTCTCATCAAATGATAGAAAGAATCCTGCAAAATTCTATATGACATCATCTCCAGCTCATAAGACTTATCCTACAGTATATATTGCATATACAAAAGAAAACTTAGCTGCATTTAAGGGCGATATTAAGGCTGTTGAATGTATTCACCAAGAATTAGGTGATGCTGAGCATATGAATAAGCGTGTAATTAATAAATATATTAATACAGCTATTATTGACTCTTGCCAATTAGCAATGGGTATGACTGCATTAGCTACAGGTTCATGCTGGAATACAATGCCTTGTCATACACATGAAAGAAGAATGGAAGTTTATTTCTATTTTGATTTCCCTGCTGAAGATAGAGTATTCCATCTAATGGGTAAGCCAGATGAGACAAGACATATTGTTATGGCTCCTGAACAAGCAGTTATATCACCAGCTTGGTCTATTCATGCTGCATCTGCAACAATGAATTATACATTCATTTGGGGTATGTGTGGTGAAAACCAAGATTATGATGATATGGATCATATTAAAACAGCTGATTTAAAGTAAAATTTAAATAAAAATGGTTAGTCTTCCAATCAAAAAGACAAAAAAATTATTTAGGAGGAAAATAAAAATGAATATGAATGATTTTAGACTAGATGGCAAAGTTGCTCTAGTTACTGGTGCATCATATGGTATCGGCTTCAACATTGCAAAAGGTTTTGCTGCAGCTGGTGCAACTATCGTATTTAACGATATTAAACAAGAATTAGTAGATAAGGGTCTTGAAGCTTATAAAGCTGAAGGTATTAAAGCTCATGGTTATGTATGTGACGTAACTGATGAAGATGCTGTAAATGAAATGGTAGCTAAAATTGAAAAAGAAGTAGGAGTTATTGATATCTTAGTTAACAATGCTGGTATTATCAAGAGAATTCCTATGATTGAAATGACAGCTGCTCAATTCCGTCAAGTAATTGATGTAGATTTAAATGCTCCTTTCATCGTAGCTAAGGCAGTATTACCTGGTATGATTAAGAAAGGTCATGGTAAAATCATTAACATTTGTTCAATGATGTCTGAATTAGGCCGTGAAACAGTTTCTGCTTATGCAGCTGCAAAGGGTGGCTTAAAGATGTTAACTAGAAATATTTGTTCAGAATATGGTGAATTCAATATTCAATGTAATGGTATTGGACCTGGTTACATTGCTACACCTCAAACTGCTCCACTTCGTGAAAGACAAGCTGATGGTTCTCGTCATCCATTTGATTCTTTCATTTGTGCTAAGACTCCAGCTGGCCGTTGGTTAGAGCCAGAAGAATTAGCTGGTCCAGCAGTATTCCTTGCATCTGATGCATCTAATGCTGTAAATGGTCACATCTTATATGTTGATGGTGGTATTTTAGCATACATTGGTAAGCAACCTAAGTAATAATAATTAAGTCGTGTTTATGCACGACTTTTTTAGTTATGTTGTATTGTATTAAATAATAAATATGATATAATTCTAAATGACGAAATTATTTCAAATTTAATATTTTTAGGAGGGAAACATGAATAATTTAGTTTATGGTGTAAAAGATCGTCCACCTTTTGGTAAGATTATCGTTTTTGCACTTCAACAGTTGTTAGCTATTCTAGCAGCAACTATCGCTGTACCTGCGATTATTAATAGCACTCCAGCTGTTATTGCTAATTTAGGAGAAAGTCCTGCTATGAGTCAATCAGCTGCATTATTTGGAGCTGGTGCAGGTACAATAGTTTATTTATTATTTACTAGATTTAAATCACCTGTATTCTTAGGATCATCATTCGCATTCTTAGGATCAATGGTTGCCGCATTTGCGGGTGCTGTAACTGTTAATGTTGGTTATTTAGGATTAATAATTGGTGCTATTTTAGCAGGTTTAGTTTATGTAGTTTTCGCAATTATTGAAAAATTCGCAGGTTCTAAATGGATTGATAAAATTATGCCTGCAGTAGTAATTGGACCTACAGTTGCCATTATAGGTTTATCATTAGCTGGTAATGCAATTGGTGACTTAAGTAAGGGTGGAGTTGGTTCTACTAATACTTATTTAGCATTAGTAATTGGAATTATCACATTATTTGGTGTTATTATAACATCTGTATTCGGTAAAAAATTCATGAAGTTAATACCATTTATTATTGGTATTTGTGTTGGATATACAGTTGCTATAATTTTTACAGGAATTGGTATTGCAGCAAATAACGATGCATTAAAGGTTGTAGACGTTGATAAATTTAAGGATATGCAGTGGTTCCCTGATTTTGCATTCATAAAGGCATTTAGTGGTTTTGCTGATTTCCAAGATGCTGGTCAATTTTTCCAATTCTTTGGTACAATTGCAGTAGCATATGTACCAGTTGCATTTGTTGTATTTGCAGAACATATTGCAGACCATAAAAATCTATCTTCAATTATTGGTACAGATTTAACAAAAGATCCAGGATTACATAATACATTACTTGGAGATGGTATTGGTTCAATGGCTGGTGCTTTCTTTGGTGGATGTCCTAATACAACATATGGTGAATCAATTGGTTGTGTTGCAATTACTAAAAATGCATCAGTTATAACAATTTTAGTAACAGCATTTATTGCTATTTTGATGTCATTCTTTGCACCATTCGTTACATTCCTTGCAACTATTCCTGCATGTGTTATGGGTGGCGTATGTATAGCATTATATGGATTTATTGCTGTATCAGGATTAAAGATGATTCAAAATGTTGATTTATCAGACAATAGAAATCTATTTGTTGTATCAGTAATTTTAATTTGTGGTGTTGGTGGACTTGAACTTGTATTCGGTAAAGTAACAATCACAAAAATAGCCTGTGCTTTAATTTTAGGTATCTTAGTTAACGTAATTGTAAATATTGGTAAAAAGAATAAAACAAATGAATTAGAAGATACTAGCGAAGCACTAGATGACAATTCAAATAATGAATAATTTATAATAATCAGGCTTTTTGCCTGATTATTTTTTTTATTAAATAAAATATGTTATAATTACAATTGAGGTGAAAAATATGAAAAAATATAAATTATTTGCAATTTTATCATTAATTTTTATATTTATTTTTTCACTATCATCATGTAAAGATAATAAAGGTAATACAACTGATGAAAAAACTACTATTATAGATGAAAAAGATATATCATATTTAATGAATAATTTAAATAAATTAAAGGCATTAGGTGAAAAATCTGTTAATTTAATAAATAATTATAATATAACAGATAATTTGATTGATTTTATTCTAAAAGATAAATCAATTGAAATAGAATCTAAAATCAATAAAGATAATGTTAATATTGAAAATAATACAATATTAGGATTTGTAAATGGTGTATTTAATCTTGATTCTAGAACAATAGAAAAAAACAAATTAAATGCATATGAAAGAATTTTAAATAATATTTTAATAAATGAAAAAAATAAAGAAATATATAAAATTAGTGAAAACAATATATCAAGAACTGAAGAATTAACATTTGATACATTATCTATAAGAGAACAAGAAATATTATTTTTAGCATATAATAGATTAATAATTTATAAACTACTAAATGATTATTTAATAAATAATATTGATTCGAATTTTATTCCTGATGCTAAAAAATTATTATCTGATTATTTTTTACCATATACAATTATAACGAAAATTTCAGATGATAATACTAGACCTAATTATAGAGGCTATTCAATTAATTTTGATAAAATTAAAGATGATATATGTCATGATAATCTAAATATTGTTGATTTAATTAACAATATGTATAAAGATACTGATATAAACTATAATGTTATGAAAGAAGAATTCATTAATTTATATAATGGTAAATCTACAAAATATGAAGGCCTAAATTCAATATCTAGTTTAATTTTAAAAACTATTTTAAGATTTTTTAATTATAATTCAACAGATAATTTCTTTAATGATATTGAAAATAAAGAATTAAATTTATCATTTTTAGAGTCATATTTAAATAATTTAGAATTTAGTACAATTAGATATGATAATTATTTTTCTATTAAATTAAAATATAATCAATACTTTATTAATCTAAACATTGATTATTCAGATCTTGATAATATAGTTATTAAGGCATTTACTAATTATGGAAATTTCATATTAAATATAGAATCAAAATTAAATAAAATAATAATATCTGGCGGTTTATATGAACCAAAAACTGATATGAAAACAGATGTGTTTAGATTACAAATATCATTAGGTGAAATAAATGATAAAATTCAAATAAATTTAATAATTCAAACAATTTGTGCTTTAGATATAGATATAAATATAGGTGAATCAATAAAAATAGATGCCAATTATAAAGAATATAAATCAAATAAATTTATTGATAAATATAAAATCAACATTAATATAAAGGAAGATATTAATATAAAATGTGAAGAATTAAACAATGATTTAAAATTTAATATTGATTTAATTTGTACATTTACTAATGATACAAATAAATATACTTTAAATGAAGAAATATCTAAATTTAAATCATCATTTAATAAACAATTTATAAATAAAGATTCAACTTTAATGATAACAGATGATTCATTATCAATAGATGGTAGCTACAATCAAGAATCATTTGTTAAAATTAATAACGAAGCTAAAAAAATGGATACAGTTATAATATTTAAAGATGAATTAAATAAAGATATGATATCTAAATATTATTATTCTAATGAATCAGATGATATATATAAAATTGATTTAAATAAGGATTCAATTTTAAAGCAAGTATCAACCATTTATATTGATGATAACACTAAATTAAAATTCGAAATTATTGGAAATTCATATAATGCTTCATTTTTTGTTTCAGGAATTGAAGAAACAATGCCATATTCGAAAGAAGAACTAGATAATTTATTTTATAAAATTGATAATGCAACGCTTGTCTATTATTCTGTAAAATAATTCAAATATTTGCCATCTATTATTAATAATTTATTAAATAAAAGCGTTTTTAATAATGACTTTACAAAAAATATGATATAATGATAAACGTAAAAATAGGGAGGTATAGAATGAAAGGATTAAAAAAATTATTTTTAGCATCAATGGTTGCTGTAGCTGGATTAAGCTTAGCATCATGTGGTAAAAAAGAAAACAAAACAACTGAACCTACAGGGGATACTACTGAATCTACAACTGGAGAAGTAGTTGAAACATTATCAGTTTTAAACCAATTAAAAAAGATTTCTGGTATCGCAGGTGAAATGAAAGATTTCACTATTTCTGATAGTGCATTTAAGAATATACCTGATTTTATAGCAGGAAAGAATATTCTTGAATTTAATGTAAATATGGATTCAAAAGATTATAATGGTTCAACTGTTAAATCAAATACTGTTGGTGAAATCAGTTTAAGTGATTCAATTCAAGGATACGTTACTAATTTTAATGAACGTAAGTCATATGATTCTAACTATACAAGTTATAATGATAATTATATGGTAATTGATGGTATTGGTAATATTGTAAATTATAGTGAATATTCATATGAAAAAACAAAACCTGAAATTCCTGAAGAGAAAACATGGAGCAAGTCTGATTTAAGACAGGTACCTACGCAATTATTAATGGTAGAGAAAATGCTTTATGGTGGTGAATCAAAAGCAATATCATCATTCTCAACTATAGAGAATTATAAGAAACTTGCTGAAGATGCAATTAATTTTGGTAAAGGTGTCGTTAATCCATTATTTGAAAGATATGTGGATATTGATAAGACTGAAGCAAAGACTGTTTATAATTTAAATTTTGATAAATTATTAACAGATTTAGGATATGATAAAACTAAGAATTCATTTGAAACAATAGGCATTATTGAGACAGCAAATAAAATTTATGGCGAAAAAACTATAGATGATTTATTTACTGAATTAGATGCATTATATAATGGTGAATCTACTAAATATGCATATCTTAACGATTTATCAAAAGATTATTTACCTGTGTTGTTATCTATAGCTCATATGGATTCTATAGATGATTTAAAGGCAATGCTTGAATCTACTCCTACAAAGATGCCAAAAGAAGCAATGATTTTATCACTTGTTGATTTTAGTGTAACTGTAGAAGATAAAAAAACTACATTTGATTTAGCATTACCAAATCAAAAGAATCCTGAAAAATTAGATAAATATTCATTAGCTGTTGATTATTCAAAAGCAGAAACTATTTCATGTGTTGTTGAAAGTGAATTTGGCAAATTCTTTGCAGATATAAATGCTACTGAAACTGGTATCACATTTGAAGCTGGTACTATGGCAACAGATATGAAGACAACTGCTGCAAAAATTATTCTTGATGTTGATCTGGCTAAAAAAGAATTAGATTTAACTGCAACAGTTATTGCTGTTGCTGAAATTAGTGCTAAATTTGCATTAACTAGTGATTCACTAGATTTAAGTTTAGATGTTAAAAGATATGCTAATGTAACTAATATTCAAAATCTATTTGATTTAGATGCATCAATTAAAAAAGATTCAATTAAGGGTGATTTATTCATTAATTCTAAAGTTCCTTCAGATAAAAAATATGATTCAACTATTGGAAGTAAAACTGATTTTGAATTAAGTTTTGGTAAAGAATATAAATTAGCTGAGCAAGTTAAAGCAAAAACAGATAGTTTCTTACCTTTAGTTTGTGAATACTATTATGATTATGATGATAACTCAGTTGAATACGATAATGAAAATAATCAATTTATTTCAGATGGTTATTTTAAAAATAATGATTATATATGGTTCAAAAATGTTGGATTTGATTATATAGTTGGTTCTAAAATTCCTGGTTTAATTGAATTAGATGATGTAAATGAAGTTTCAATTAATAACTATTCTGGCAGTATTTGTTTTGATTATACTATTGCAAACTTAGAAGATGCGACAATTGAATTTGATTTCAATTATAATAGTCAAGATTATATTGCTAAATTTGAAAATGGAGAATTTACATATTATGATGCTAGTAATAATATAGTAGCTAGTCCATTTGATGAAGAGTTTGAAGAAGGATTACTTGAAGCTGTAATTAAAGATTTCAAAATAGAATTTGAACGTGACTTATTTATCTAAAAGATAATTATTGGAGGTATAAAAATGAAAGGATTAAAAAAATTATTTTTAGCATCAATGGTTGCTGTAGCTGGATTAAGCTTAGCATCATGTGGTAAAAAAGAAAACAAAACAACTGAACCTACAGGAGAAATTATTGAAACAACTCCTGAAGGTCCAAAATATGAAAACAATGTTTTAAACAGATTAACTGATATTGAATCTAGCTTTGATAACATTAATCAATTTGTTGTAGATGGTGTAGCACAAGAATTTTTAGATGTTTTAGCTCAAAATAAGGTTGCAAAGATTTCTACAACAACAAGAAAAACTGATTACGATGGCGATGATGAAACTAGAACACAAACTGTAGAAGTTGGCTATTCAAATGAATACGAAACTTTAGTTAACTATACTAAAGAAAATAGAAAAGGAACATCATATAAATATGGTGCAGATAATAAACCAGTTATTAATGATAAAAATTATGATATAACTAATTATGAATATGGTGTTTTATCAACAGATAAACTAACTTATAATTTTACTGATTATAAATACGAAAATAAAGATGATTACACTAGTTATTCAGTACATAAAAGTGATGATTCTTCAACAGGAGAATTAATTGCAGTTACACTTTTACAAAATAAAGAATTAATGACTGCTGTTAAGAATTTTGCAACAATTGAAAATGCTAAGAAATTAGCTACTGATGCTATTGATTTCGCAAAAAATGCTGCAACACCTGTATTCTCAAAATTTGTAGAATTAGATGAAGATGCATCAACTGATGCAAAAAAAGTATATACAGTTAAATTTGATGAAATTTTAAAATTTGCAAATTTCGATTCTACATCTGGAAAATTTGGTAAAATAAAAGCATTTGAAAAAATTGATGAATTATATGGTGAAAAAACATCTGAGGCTATTGTAAATGAATTAGTTGCACTATATGATGGAAAATCTACTAGATCTCCATATTTAAATGAGTTCGCTAGTGCAGCATTACAAACTGTAGGCAAGTTTATGGGTGTTACTAAGTCTGAAGATTTTGGAAAATTAATAACTACTTTCGGTAGTGGAGTTGAGTTCGCTTTACCTGAACAAGCTGTAATGTTATCTTTATTATCATTAGATGTTGCTGTAGAAGATGGTAAAACTACATTTATGGCAACAATTCCTGATATGGATAAACCTGATTCATTTAAGAATGTTGACTTAGAAGTAAATTATTCTAATAATGATAAGATTGAATTCAATGTTGGTGGTGACTTTGGTGAATTCAAAGCAGTTGCTAGTGCTACAGAAAATGGTATTGATTTTGAAGCAGGTACATATAATTCAGCATCAAAAATGTTTACTGTAGCTGCAAAATTATCTTTAAATTCAAATGCAGAACATAATAAAATAGATTTTATGGCTAATGTTGTTTCAAAAGTATTAGTAACTGGATCTTTAGAATTAAATAATGATAAATTAGATGTATTATTTGAAGGAAGTTCTTATAATGGTTTAAATCCACGTCTTGCTACAAAAGGTAAATTTACAGTTTCTAAGAATTCAATTGATTTTGATTTATTCAATGTTGAAATGCCAGAATCTAGTTATAACGAAGTATATGATTCAAAAGTTGGCGATGATATAAAAGGAAAAATCGAATTTACTGATAAATTCTCTATTGCTGATGTAGTAAAATCAAAAACTAATGTATCAAATTTATTAAATGGAGGTACTTATTCTGGTGCTGGTGCTGATATAGAAGTTACAAGTGGAGAAATTAAAACAATTAATGATGAATATTCTACTGGTACATCTAGCGTTTATGCAAATGGTACAACTTACAAGGATAATAAAGTTGTTTACACACTAAAAGATAATATCACACCTGATATGATAAGAAGATATGAAGAATATAGTGATCATGAAACTATGTATTTATATACTGATGCTGTTGAATCTGCAACAATATCAACAACTATTAGTTTAAATGGTAAATCTTATAAATATAATTTTACAGATCCATCTACATATACTGTTACATTAAATGGTGAAGAAGTTCAATCTCCTCTTACAAAAGATGAAGCAGAGAAAGTTTATAATGGTATTTTTAACTATTTATCTATTTCTCTACAAATATCAATTTCAGAATAGTTTTTAAAAAGTCCGTAATTACGGGCTTTTTTTATAAAAAATATACAAAAATATTTGACATTGAAAAATGTTTAATATATAATACATTTGTTGTAACATGCACCACGTAGAAAGGGTCATAAATGGATTAAAACCTACCCTAATAGTGTGTCTTAAAAATATAAAGGAGGTAACACGACATGTATGCAATTGTAGAAACAGGTGGAAAGCAAGTTAAAGCTGTTGTTGGTGAAGCTATTTTCGTTGAGAAATTAGAAGTAGCTGAAGGCGAAACTTATACTTTCGATAAGGTTGTATTAGTATCAGGTGATGAGACTAAAGTTGGTGCACCATATGTAAAAGGTGCTACTGTAACTGCAAAAGTTGAAAAGCACGGAAGAGGAGAGAAGATTGTAATCTTCAAATATCGTCCTAAAAAGCATTCAGCTTCTAAGAAGGGTCATCGTCAAGCATATACTAAGCTTGTAATTGAAGCTATCAACGCTTAATTATGACAACTTACAGTATTAAAAATAGTAAAAATGAAGTAACTGTTGAAATATCTGGACATTCTGGTTATGCCGAATATGGTAATGATATAGTTTGTGCAGCAATATCAACAGCATGTATAATGACTGCAAATCTAATCGATAAGTTAGAATCAATTCGTTACAACATTTTAGATCTAGTTTGTGAAGAAGGATATTTTAGATTGCAGGTTAAAATGGCTGATAGTGTAACTATTGGAATTGTAGATAATTTCTTAGAAACACTTGATAGTTTACAAAAACAATATCCTAAATATATAAAAATTAAGAGCTAGGAGGATAAAACCATGTTATTAAATATTAACATTCAGTTATTCGCATCTAAAAAAGGTGTAAGTTCTACTAAGAACGGCCGTGATTCAGAAGCTAAGCGTCTTGGTGCTAAGGTTTCAGATGGTCAAGTAGTAACTGCAGGTTCAATTTTATATCGTCAAAGAGGTACTAAGATTTTTGCTGGTAATAATGTAGGTCGTGGTGGCGATGATACTTTATTTGCAATGGTAGCTGGTACTGTAAAATTTGAACGTAAGGGTAAGGACAAGAAGCAGGTTTCTGTTTACCCAGTCGCTGAATAATTATAAATTATTAACTATGCCCAAAATTAATTTTTGGGCTAATTTTTTTACATAAGGAGGTATAATCCTAATATGTTTATAGATCAAGCAAAAATGGAGCTTTTTGGAGGCAAAGGTGGAGATGGAATCGTTGCCTACAGAAGAGAATTAAAGGTTGAATATGGTGGACCATTTGGTGGAAATGGAGGTAATGGAGGATCTATTATCTTTAAAGGTACAAATGGCAAAACTACACTATTAGATTTAAAATATAATACTGTTTTAAAGGCTGAAGAGGGTCAAAAGGGTAAAAATAAGGGAATGTATGGAGCTAATGCTTCTAATACATATGTATTAGTACCTGTAGGAACTACTATATTTGATCAAGATACTAATAAAGTAATTGGAGATATTACAAAAGATGGCCAAGAGGTTATAGTTTGTAAGGGTGGACGTGGAGGCCGTGGTAATATGGCTTTCCAATCTAATTCAATGAAATGCCCTGATTTCTGTGAAAAAGGAGAACCAGGTGAGCATAGATATGTTAGATGCGAACTTCGTGTTTTAGCTGATTGTGGATTAGTAGGTTTTCCAAGTGTCGGTAAGTCTACATTAATTTCAGTATGCTCAAATGCTAGACCAAAAATTGCAGCATACCATTTCACTACATTACAACCTAATTTAGGTATGGTAAGATTAGATGATGGTAGAGATTTCGTTATGGCAGATTTACCTGGTATTATTGAAGGTGCACATAGTGGAGCAGGATTAGGCTTAGAATTTTTAAGACATATCGAGCGTTGTAAGGTAATTGTTCATGTTATAGATATGGCAGCAACAGATGGACGTGATCCTATTTCAGATTTCAATATCATCAATGCTGAATTAAAGGAATATAAGATGAATTTATCAAAGCGTCCTATGATTATTGTTGCTAATAAAATGGATATGCCAGAAGCAAAAGAGAATTTAGAAAGATTCAAAAAAGAAATTAATTTACCAATAATTCCAATTTCTGCATTAACTAAGGATAATGTAAAAGAATTATTATATAAAATAGCTGATACATTAGATGTAACAGAAGAATTCTCAATTTTTGAGGAAGATGAATTAGACGTTGTTGAATATGGCTTAAAGGATGAAGATGAATTCTTTACTATTGAAAAACAAGACGATGGCGTATTTAATGTAACAGGTGAGAAATTAAAGCGTATCTTTGATATGACTGATTTTGATTCTGAGACTGCAAGATTTAGATTTGCACGTCAATTAAGAACATATGGCTTAGATGATAAATTAAGAAAGCTTGGAGTTAAAAACGGAGATACAGTTAGAATCTTTGATTTTGAATTTGAATTTATAGAATAAGAGGCAATGCCTCTTTTTTTATTATTTAATAATAAGAATATATATTCTTAAAGAATTATATTCTATTGAAAAAAAAGCTTAAAAATAGTAAAATAAAAATAAATATTACGTAATTTTTTAACGACTCGGAGGTATCATTATGGTTGAATATGAGATTAGAGGAAATATGGCAGTAATTTTAGGTTGTTCTAAAGAAGAATCAAATCTAGATTTACCAGAAGAAATTGAAGGAAAACCTGTTGGAAAAATTGAAGCTAACACTTTCAATAATATGTCTAATATAACAAGATTAGTAGTTCCTGGAACATGTAAGGTTATAGGTGCATATGCTTTTGCTGCATGTAGCCAATTAGAAGAAGTAATCTTTGAAGAGGGTGTAGAGACAATTGAGGACTGGGCATTTATTAGCTGTAATATTAAAAGCATAAGATTACCTCAATCATTAAGAACAGTTGGTAACAATGCATTTTTAGGTAATGAAATTAAAAAAGATGTTGAAGACTTTATGGAAAAAATGTCTTCAATGAGAAGACCTAAAAATCATACTAACAATAAATGTATGGTTTTACCAATTCAATTATTAGAATTTAAAGATAAAATTAAAGATGATTTCATTCAAGCTGAAAGTAAATATGTAGATAGTCAATTTGATGCAAGAGATATAGATAATGTACCTGAAGCACAAATGGATATTCCATATTTATTTGATGGAGCTGAATTCTTACTTGCTGTATATAATAGAAAACCTCTTGAAAGCTTAAAAGTAGAATTAGCATCTGAAAGTAATACATCAATTGGACTATATTCAGAAAATGATCCTGAATATTTAATATTGAGAGGAAATGTATTAACGAAGGGACAATTTATTACATCATTCGCATTTAAAACTCCATACTTAGAGGCAGTAGAATTCCAATGCCTAGGTATTGATTCACTTCAATCTGAGGGTATGTATTATTATTTCTTACATATGAAAGCTGAATTATCATGTTATGGTAATGGTAATTTTAATAATGAATTTGCATTAAACCAATATGACGACCTTTTATTAAAATATAGAACAAAATATGCTAATCAACGATTAAATGATGAACAAATTCAATATATTGAAAATAAGATTACTGAAAAGATTTTAGTAACAATGGAAGGCTTCTTAACACAACTTGATGGTTCACCTAGATTATTATATTTAATGAATTTATATAAGGCATTAGTTGAAGATACTAATTTAGAAAATGTTGATCCTAATAGATTAAATGAAGTATATACTGATTTCTTATTACAAGCTTATGCAGAACTTACAGGTATTGAATCATTAACTAAAATAGCATTTGATGATATTGATGATAAATTAGTAGAATTAGAAGAATTATTACAACAATCTCACTATGAAATTGCAAAGCGTTATGATATTCAATTAACAGACTCTGTAGGAAACCCAATTGATATTAATGATGCAAAGGCAATGAGAGATAAATTCTTTGGCTTAGAACAAAATTATAAATTACATGGAGATTATTTATTCTATGTATATTCTGAATTAAATCAATTAGATCAAGAATTTAAAATGATGGAATACGAGGATAGATATAAAAAAGCTGAAGAGGAGTGATTATTGTGGCAAAACCTACCATTGCAATTATGTACGACTTTGATAAAACATTATGTACAACAGATATGCAAGAATATGATTTCATTAAAAATTTAGGTATTACACCATCTGAATTTTGGGGTGAAACATCTAAATTAACAAAAAAGAATGAAATGGATAAAATCTTAGCATATATGTATGTAATGATTAAAATGTGCAAAGATAAAAGAATTTCATTAACTAAAGATTATTTAAATAATTGTGGTAAAAATGTAGTTTTATATAAAGGCGTATCAACATGGTTTGATAGAATCGAAAAATACGCTAATGAAATTGGAGTTAATGTTGAGCATTATATCATTTCATCAGGTATAACAGAAATAATTGAAGGTACATCAATTGCTAAATACTTTAAGCACATATATGGCTGTAAATTTGTATATAATGAATTTGGAGAAGCAATATGGCCAGGTTTAGCTATTAATTTCACATTAAAAACTCAATATATCTTTAGAATTGCAAAAGGTGTATTAGATGTTAGAGATGATGTAAATTTAAATAATCATACTAATAATAAAAAAATTCCATTTGAAAATATGATATATATTGGAGATGGATTAACTGATGTTCCTTGTATGAAGCTATTAAAGGATAAAGGTGGTAAATCAATTGCCCTATATCCTTCAATTAATCAACGTCAACAAGCATTAAAGCTTGTAGAGGATGAAAGAATTAATTATGTATGTGTAGCTGATTATAGAGAAAAATCAACTTTAGAAAAAATTGTTAAGCTAATGCTTGATAATGTTAAAACAATGACAGAATTAAAAGAAAGAGAACAAAAACAAATTCAAGCTTTTAAAAAAGCTAGTGAGGCATAAAATGAGAATTAATTTTTATAATAATTCAAATGAAAACATTTGGAAATATCAAAGACTAATTAAAAGATTATTTAAACCAATTAATCGTAAGGACTCTTTTAATTTAATCTTTGTAACTGAAGAAGAAATTCAAGAAATTAATAGAACTTATAGAAATATTGATAAGGTTACTGATGTAATTTCTTTTGCACAAATCGATGAAGAAAATAGAACTGATTATAGATCTTTAGGTGATATTTTTATTTGTGTTAAAAGAGCTTTTGATCAAGCAAAAGAATATAATCATTCAAGCGATCGTGAATTTGCATTTTTAGCAGTTCATGGATACTTACATTTATGTGGATTTGATCATATGACAAAAGAAGACGAAGAAGTAATGTTTAAAATTCAAGATGATATATTATTAAAGGCAGGTATTAATAGATAATGTATGATAAAAATATGCTTTTAGATACGGCTTTAGTTGCGAGGGCTAATGCTTATGCTCCTTATTCAAAATTTAAGGTTGGTGCAGCAATATTATTAGATAATGGAAAATATATATTAGGCTGTAATGTTGAAAATGCATCATATGGCTTATCTAATTGTGCTGAAAGAACTGCATTATTTAAAATGATTAGTGATGGTTATACAAAAAATAATGTTGTAGCTATGGCTATTGTAGGTGATACTTTAGATGTTATATCACCATGTGGGGCATGCCGTCAGGTAATGTTAGAATTATTAAAGCCTGATTGTCCTATATTACTTTGTAATTTAAAACGAGATATGAAAGAATATAAGGTTATTGATTTATTACCTTATGCTTTTAGTGAAAAGGATTTATAATTATGCAAATAGATACATATAAATCAGGATTTGTAGCTATTATAGGTAGACCTAATGTAGGTAAATCTACATTTTTAAATAAAATTGTAGGTAAAAAGATTGCTATAATGTCTGATAAACCTCAAACAACAAGAAATAAAATATTAGGTATTAAAACAACAGATGAATACCAAATAGCATTTACTGATACTCCAGGTATTCATAAACCTACAACAGAACTTCAAAAAAGAATGGTAAACGCATCTTATGATGCTACAACTGGTGTTGATGCAATTATATTTATGACTACACCTGTAAAGCATGTTTTACCTGGTGATGAAATAATCTTAAATAATTTAAAGAAGACTAAAACTCCAGTATATTTAGTTATAAATAAAGTTGATCAATTAAAAAAATTTAATGATATTGACCTAACTATTGCCTTATATATGGATTTATATCCATTCCAAGGTGTATTTCCTATATCAGTATTAGAAGATAAAAATGTTGATATATTATTAGAAACAATAGTTAAGACATTACCATTTGGTCCTAAATTCTATCCTGATGATATGGTATCTGATCATTCTGATAGATTTTTAATTGGTGAATTAATAAGAGAAAAAATCTTATTTTTGACTAAAGAAGAGGTACCTCATTCAATTGCTGTTACAGTTGATTCAATGAAAGAATCAGAAGAGAATCCTGAATATACTGATATATTCGCAACAATCTATGTTGAACGTGATAGTCAAAAAAGAATTATCATCGGACATAATGGAGAATTAATAAAACAAATAAAAGAAAAATCTTTAAGGGATATAAAGAAATTATTAAATAAAAAGTGCCATTTAGATTTATGGGTTAAGGTTAAAAAGGATTGGAAAGATAGACCTAATGACTTAAGAGCTTTAGGCTATTCTACAGATAATTTCTAATGAAAGAAGAAGGAATTGTAATTAAATCTATTCCTTATAAGGAAACATCAAAAATAGTATATTTATATACTAATAAAGGAAAGATTAGTGTTAGAGCTATAGGCTCTAAAAACACTAAAAAGAATACTTTTGGATTTGGTGAATCAGGAAATATTGTATCATTTATAACAACTGATTCTGATTTTCCTTCATTAACTGAATATGAAATTATTAATTCAGCATATAAATATGTTAATGATTTTGATTCAATAATGGCACTAGGAAAAATTATTGAAATATTAAATTATATTCCTGAAGATTCAATTCATAATAAATGTTATCCATTTGTTAAAGATATTTTATTAAATTTAGATACTAACCCTAAAAAAGCATTAGCTATATTTTTAATAAAAATGACTTATAATTTTGGTATTTCTCCAAAACTTGATTCGTGTGTTATTTGTAATAATAAAAATATAAAAGGATTATCTATAAGATATGGTGGTGCACTATGTAGTGAACACATAAATGAATCAAATGATAAAATAAAAATATGGACTGAATACTATAAGGATAAGAAAAAAATAGCAGAATATAGTGATACTAATTATGATTCTTTATTAAAAGATTTAAATGAATATTATTTAATTCATACTAATATTAATTTAAAATTGTGAGAGGCTTTTATGAAAATAGATTTTAGTTCAATGGATTTTGAAATAAAAGAACATTTTAATAATGGTGAAAAATGTTTCCAGGTTAAAACATATTTTGATGGAACTAATAAAATAATGTATGGCAAATTAATACCAGGAGCATCTATTGGTATTCATACACATACAGATTCATCTGAAATAATATATGTAATATCTGGTAGTGGTAAAAATATTTGTAATGGAATTGAAGAAAGATTAAATATGGGTGATGCTCATTATTGTCCTAAAAATTCTTCTCATACATTTATAAATGATGGAAAAGAAGATTTAATCTTTTTTGCAGTAGTAGCTAAACAATAGAGTGTTTTTTTAAACATTCTTTTTTTTATTCTTTAATAAATCATTAATTGGTATTATAATTAAGTAGTTTTAGAGGTGATATAATGGATAAAAGTAATTTAATATTTATTCATAAATTATTAAAAGCTATCGCAGATGCTATTATAATTGTATTTATTCCATTATATATTTTAAGAGAAACAAATGATTTTAAACTATCTGTATCATATTTAATATTCTTTTCATTATTTGTAATATTCTTTATGTTAATTTTAAAACATGTAATCCAAAAATATGGTGTTATATGTATAATGATTCATTTTATTCCTATAGTAATTGCAGAAGCATTATTATCCTTTTTAGAAATAAATATAATAACTATAATATTTGTATCATTGTTAATGGGCTTACAACAGGCATTATATTCTGTATCTATAAATATTTTATTTGCATATTCTGATAAAAATAATAATGTTGGCAAATTTATGATTGCTCAAAATATAGGTAAATTAATATTTATATTAGCATCGGGTCTTATATTATCTAGAATTGAAAATTCTTTTTTATTTCTATCAATAGCATCTACAATTTTTTATATTTCATTTATGTTTCCAATTATATTTGCATATAAAGATTTAAAGAATAATTATGATAATATTGATAAAACTAAAAAGAATATAAAATTAAATAAATGGTTTGTAGTATTTCATATTACATTTGGCTTATTTCAGCCAATAATGGATAATATAGTTCCTCTATATTTATTTATGAATGATTTATCATTTGAGGCTGTAACTATATTTATTGTATTAATAGAATTATTTAAAATAATAATTAATTATATTAGTCAATTTTTAGTTAAGAAGAATAAATCAATTATTTGTATAATATTAAGCTTTATATTATTTATGGCAAGTATCATAATAATATTATTTGTAAAAGATAAGGTTATATTATATGTATTTAGTACAATATGTGCATTATCATTCCCATTGACATTTGTGCCTATGTTTAGTATATATTGTGAATACTTAAAGAAAAATGATGATATATTTCATGGTATGACAGAAAGAGATTTTGAAATATTCTCATTAAGAGCACCAATGTATTTATTATCATATATAGGATTTATGTTTTATCCTATATTGATATTTGGACTTGCAGTAGTACCCTTAATGTTTATAAGTGAATTAAAATTAATTAAAAATAAAAGTGATTAAAATTGTGATAATTTTTCCTTTTATTTTTTTTATATAGTCATATAATACATACGGTTGGTGATATTATGACTAAAGAGATGCGTCAATATAAAAAACGTGACATGATTTTAAATGGAAATATTTATAAGACAATTTTAGTTATTGCCTTACCAATATTATTTTATAATGTATGTAATTATTTTTATGGTATCTATGATATGATGATTGTTGAGGTTGCAAATATAGGTGATGCAGCTGATGTAGTAGTATTAGATCAAATTAAAAATATGATTCAAACACTAGGTGGTGCTATAGCTACCGGTGGTGGAATATTAATCGCAAGGAAAATTGGTGAAAATGATATTGATGGTGCAAGAGTATCATCAAATACATTATTTACTATGGCATTAATTATTGCAGGATTAACATTATTATTTATTCCTTTTGCAGTTCCTTTTTTAGAATTACTTAAAACAGATAAAACAACAATTGAAAATGCATTAGGTTATTTTGATGTTCAAATGATTAATTTGTTTATTATGACATTAAATGTTGTATTTATAGCTATAGAAAAATCTAAAGGAAATACCCTAAGAATATTTGTATTAAATATAGGTGTTATTATTATAAAAATTGGTCTAACTACATTATTTGCATTTGGTCCATTTGAAAATGTAACTATCACATGGCTTGCAATTGCAACTATGATAGCACAATCATTTATGATGATAGTTATGATATTTTTATCATTATCAAAAACTAATATTTTAAGATTAACACCAAGACAATTAAACCTAAAAAAGCAATATGTATTATCTATAATTAAATTATCTTTACCTGTATTTATTGGAAGATTTTTATTTCATTTTGGAAAAGTATATCTAAATTCAATTGCTACAGTTACATATGGTAAGCAAGTAGTAGGAGCACTAGGTATATCAAATACCATGGCAGGATTACCCACTAATATGATTAATTCATTTGAAGATGGTGGATCAACAATTGTTGGACAAAATTATGGAAATGGTAATGGTAAAAGAATTAAACAATTTTATATTGTAAATATGATAATGGTTGCAACTATGTCATTAATTGCAGTAATAACTTTATTCTTATTAAAATCTAATGTTGCATCATTCTTTTCTGGTGATGATTTAGAATATAGAAAAATAATAGTAGAAATATTTAAATGGGAAATTTTAGATGTATTCTTTACAGGTATTGCAGGTGCTTCAAACGCAATATTCTATGGTTTTGGTAAAACAAGAATTACAAGTATTATGTCTATGGTTAATTTATTTGCTTTTAGATTACCTACAATAATGTTTTTAATGTATGTTGTTAAAATGAATTATGAAGCTTGTGGTATTGCAATGTTTGTATCTAATACCCTTGCAGGTATTATAACATTTACATTATGTCTTATATTTATGATAAAAATGCCTAAAAATAAGAAATATGAATCGCTTTTTTCTAATAAAGAATTGACAATAAATTAGATTAAGATTAAAATAGTTTCATAGCGTTGATATGAAGGAGTAGCTTTAAATAATCTTTAGAGAGGATATGGCTGGTGAAAATATCTAGATTTATAAAGTGAAGGTAGTCATTGAGCTGAAAAGATGAGAAATCTAAATTAGTCTTTTCCGTATTAAGGCGTTAACTTTTAATTGAGAGCTAGATATTTATATCTAGAATAAAGGTGGTACCGCGGTTTTGTCGTCCTTAGAATTTATTTCTGAGGACTTTTTTTATGAGAATAATTGGTAAAAGAATTTTAATCAGAGATATTACATTCAAAGACGATGAAGACTTTTATGAATATGCTAAATCTGAACTCGTCGGTCCTAATGCCGGATGGAAGCCTGTTCCATCACTTGATATTGCAAGAAGAGTTATCGCATCATATATATTAGCTAAAGATGTATTCGCGATTGAATTAATATCTGAAAAAAAGTTAATAGGTACTATTTCAATATATAATTATGGAATTAGAAAATATAACAAGGTTAAGCAATTAGGATTTTCACTAAATCCTAAATACTGGAATAATGGTTATATGACTGAAGCTGTAAAGCTTGTTATTGATTATATATTTAATAAAACTGATTGTGAGGTCTTAGAGGTGGGACATCATTCAGATAATTATAATAGTAAGCGAGTCATTGAAAAATGTGGATTTATATATGATGGAAGATTATGTAAATATAAAAAGCTATATGATGGAAGATTAGTAGATGCTGACTTTTATTCATTAACAAAAGAAGATTATGAGAGGTTAAAGAGATATGAATAAGGAATTAAAACCAAAATATGACTTTAAAGAAGTTGAAGAAGGTAAATATGATTTTTGGCTTAAGGGTGGATTTTTCACTGCAGGAGATAAATCTAAAGAGCCATTTACAATAGTTATTCCACCACCAAATGTAACAGGTAAATTACATTTAGGTCACTCATGGGATACAACATTACAAGATATTATTATTAGACGTAAAAGAATGCAAGGCTATGATGCATTATGGTTACCTGGTATGGATCATGCTGGTATTGCAACACAAGCTAAGGTTGATGCTAAATTAAAAGAACAAGGTATATCAAGATATGATATCGGTCGTGAAGCATTCTTAAAGGAAGCTTGGAAGTGGAAAGAAGAATATGCTAAAACTATTCACTCTCAATGGGCTGCCCTTGGATTATCATTAGATTATACAAAAGAAAGATTTACATTAGATGAGGGCTTAAATAAGGCTGTAAATCATGTATTTATTACTTTATATAATAAAGGATTAATTTATCAAGGCGAAAGAATTATTAACTGGGACTGTCAAGCTAAAACAGCATTATCTAATATTGAAGTAGAACATCAAGATGATGAAGGTGCTTTCTATTATTTCAATTATCCATTAACTGATAATTCAGGTTCTGTAACAATTGCTACAACAAGACCTGAAACAATGTTTGCTGACCAAGCAGTAATGGTTAATCCAAAAGATGATAGATATAAATCATTAATTGGTAAGCATGTTAGAATTCCTGGAACTGATACTATTATTCCTGTTATTGCAGATGAATATGTAGATATCGAATTTGGTACAGGCTGTGTTAAAGTTACACCAGCACATGACCCTAACGACTTTGAGGTTGGTAAGCGTCATAATTTAGCTATGCCACTTTGTATGAATGATGATGGTACAATGAATGAAATGGCAGGTAAATATAAAGGACAAGACAGATTTGTATGTCGTAAGAATCTAATTAATGACCTAAAAGAAGAAGGCTATTTCATTAAAGAAGAAAAAATGATTCACTCTGTAGGTCATAGTGAAAGAACTGGTGTTGTTGTTGAACCAAGATTATCTAAGCAATGGTTTGTTAAAATGGATATTTTAGCAAAACAAGTATTAGAAAATGATGAATATAGATTCGTTCCTGATAGATTTAAACAAACATTAGAGCACTGGTTAACTGATATTCAAGATTGGTGTATTTCACGTCAATTATGGTGGGGTCATAGAATTCCTGCATGGTATAAGGATGGAGAAGTTAAAGTTCAAGTTGAATGTCCTGGTGATGGATGGCGCCAAGATGAAGATGTATTAGATACTTGGTTTTCAAGTGCACTATGGCCATTTTCAACACTTGGTTGGCCAGAAAAGACTGAACTTTTAGATAGATATTATCCTACTAATGTATTAGTTACTGGTTATGATATTATTTTCTTCTGGGTAGCAAGAATGCTATTCCAAGGTGTAGAATTTACACATCATGCACCATTTAAAGATATTTTAATCCATGGTTTAATTCGTGATAACCAAGGTAGAAAAATGTCTAAATCTTTAGGTAATGGAGTAGATCCATTTGATGTAATTGCTAAATATGGTACAGATTCATTAAGATATTTCTTAACTACAAATTCAGCTCCTGGCTTAGATTTAAGATTTGATGAAACAAAGATTGAATCAAGCTGGAATTATCTAAATAAAATTTGGAATATATCAAGATATGTATTAATGAATTTAGGTGATGATTTTAAAGAAATTGAATTAGAACCTAACAAATTAAATTTAGCATCTAAATGGATATTAACTAAATTAAATTCAGTAATTTCTAATGTTGATTACAACATGGATAAATATGAATTTGGTGAAGCTGCAAGAACATTATATTCATTTGTTTGGGATGATTTTGCATCTTGGTATGTAGAAATCTCAAAGGTTGATTTATCTTCAGATGATAAAGAAAACATTTTAATGACTAAAAATGTTTTAGTATATGTATTAAAGGCAATTGTTAAAATGCTTCATCCATTTATTCCATTTATCACAGAAGAAATATATCAAGCTTTACCTAATCCTGATAAATCAATTTCAATTTCAGCATGGCCTAAGGTAAATGAGAAATTTAATGATAGAAAGGCTAAAGAAGCAATTTCTGATATGATTGAAATCATTACAGCAATTAGAAATGAACGTGCTAAAGCAAATAAGGCACCATCAAAGCCAATTGATATTTCAATTTATGCAAAAGATTTAGAAACTAAAAATATGATTTCAACAACTATAAATTATTTAACTAAATTTACTAATCCAAAGAATTTAGTATTCTTAGATAAGGATATTGATGCTAAAGATTATTCTATTACAGTATTATCTATGGCAAAAATCTATATTCCTACATCTGATTTAGTAGATAAAGAAGAAGTAATTAAAAAATTATTAGCTACAAAAGCTAAATTAGAATCAGAAATCAAACGTAGTGAAAATATGCTATCTAATCAATCATTTATTTCTAAAGCACCTGAGGCTAAAATTAATGCTGAAAAAGCAAAATATGTCGAATATAAAGAACAATATGCAGAAGTATTAAAATCACTTGAGGACATTAATAAATAGTGTTTAATACAATTAATGATGCCTTAAATTATTTATATTCTAAAAGAAATAAATATAAAGACAACAATAGAATTAAAAGATGTATCAGTAAATTAAATATTAATATTAATTATAAAATTATTTTGATTACTGGTACTAATGGAAAGGGCTCAACAGCCCTTTTTATTAAAAATATTTTAAAAAATACAATGCATGTTGGTATCTTTACATCTCCATTTGTTACTAGGTTTAATGAAAGAATCTTGATAAATGATAGACAAATATCTGATGCTGAAATAATGCATTATCTAAATATATTAGAAGATTTATCTAATTGGTATTTAAAAGAATATAATGATATAATTCCATTCTTTGAATTAACTTTATTAATGTCTTTATTATATTATCAAGATAGAGAAATTGATTTAGGTGTATTTGAGTGTGGAATTGGTGGATTAAATGATTCATGTAATCAATTAGAACCAGACCTATCAATTATTACATCAATTGGATATGATCACATGGATGTATTAGGTAATACATTAGAAGATATACTAAAAAATAAATTAGGTATAGTAAGATTAAATAAACCATTAATTTATTCTAATTGCAATAAAGAATTAGATAATATATATAATGAATATATAAATAAATATAATTTAAAAGCTATTAATGTTTATAATAATGTAAAAATTATAAATGAATTTCCAAATTTAGAATTTAGTTATAAATCAAATAACTATAAATTAAAAATGAAAGGAATTCATCAAGCCTATAATGCCTCAATTGCAATAGAGGCTATAAATACTTTATTTAATAATTATCCTAATATTTTTATTGAAGAAGGCTTAAATAATTCTATATTAGCTGCAAGATTAGAAATAATTAATAATAATCCACTTGAAATATTAGATGGAGCTCATAATATAGATGCAATAAAAAATACAATTGATTATGTATCTAAAATTAAAAAAGATAAAAAATTAATCACTGTATTTAATGCCTTATCAAATAAATCATATGATAAGATGTTAAATGAATTAGAAAAGATAACTGATTTATTTATCTTTATTGAATTTAAAGATGAAAGAAAAACAGATATTAATTTATTTATTAATTCAATTAATAAGGATTATAAAATTATAAATGATATAAAAGAATTAGATGAATATAAAAATTCAAATAATATAATCTTATATACAGGTTCATTACACTTTGCATCATTTATAAAAAATATAAAATAATTATTTTATTATGATTATTAATTTTGATAAAAAAGGACGATTAATTCGTCTTTTTTTAGTTTTATTTATATCAATAATTATTTAATTATAAAATATTCAAAAAATGAATAATAAGCTGATTTGACAATAATAATATAATAAGTAAAATCATCATGGTGATTAAATGAAAATAGATGATATAAATAAAGATAATAGACCAAGAGAAAAAATAATAAATAAAGGACCATTTTATTTATCTGATTCTGAGCTTTTAGCAATTATGCTATCATCAGGTACAAAAGAAGAATCAATATTAGATTTATCAGAAAGACTAATTAAAGAATATGGATTAAAGGGTATGTTTAATATGAATTATAATGATCTAATAAAAATAAATGGTATAAAGGATGCCAAAGCATCTAAATTATTAGCTACATTTGAAATAGCAAGAAGAGCAATGAATGAAACTGATATAAATAAATCTTTAGAAAATGCTAAAGATGTATTTTTATATATCAAGGATGAATACATATTATTAAATGAAGAAGTAGTTACTATTTTATATGTTAATTCAAAATTAAATGTTATCTTTAAAGATAAATTTACATCTGATGAAACATCAAGAGTATTTTTACCATATAGAGATATAGTTAAAAATGCCATTAATAGACATGCCTTTGGCATATTTTTAATTCATAATCATCCTGGTGGAAATATTAATCCATCTAATGCAGATATAAAAGTATTAGAAGAATTAAAAAATATATTAAGACCATTAAATATTCATTTATTTGATAGCATTATTATTTCAAATAATGATTTTTATTCAATTGGCGAATCTTTAATTAGTTCAAATCCTTTTAAACAATTGAAAATTAATAAATAATAATATATAATCTATTAGTAAGTTTTTGGAGATTATAATTATGTTAAAGTATTTATTTTTAGTATTAAAGGGAATATTATTTGGAGCATCTAACCTAATACCTGGTGGTTCTGGGGGAACTACACTTGTTGTATGTGGTATATATGAAGATACACTAAATTCTATTACAACTTTAAAATCAAATTTTAAAAAATCACTTATATTTTTATTATTTTTATTAATAGGTACAGTAATAGGAGTTATTAGTGGATCTTTATTAATAAAAAAGGTCTTATTAGTATCAATTCCTTTTATGACATATTGTATGTTTGCAGGATTTATAATTGGTACATTACCTAATTTAATATCTCCATATATTAAAAAGATTAAGGTTCAATATGTAATTGGATTTATAATTTCTTTAGCAGCTGTTATTGGATTATTATTTTTAGGATTTAAAATAAATAATAATACAATTAATTTTGGTGATAAACTTCAATTTAAAGATTATGCATTATTATTCTTATGTGGATTTATAGGAATATTTGCAATGATAGTCCCTGGTGTCTCAGGTATATTAATATTTTTAATATTTGGATATTATGGAATATTTTTAGATGCAATTAATAACATATATCATATTCATTCATTTGTTGATGCATTTTTAGTATGCTTACCTGTAGGTCTTGGTATGGTAGCTGGAATAATACCAGCATCAATATTAATGAAATTTTTAATGAAAAAATTCCCAACAGGTACATATTTTTGTATTTTTGGTTTCGTAATAGGATCTGTCATTTGTCTATTCTTAAGTTATTTCCACGAATATAATAATCCTAAAACATTACATTTAATATTAGGTATTATTGAATTAATAATCTTTGCGGTTATAAGCTTTGTTATATCTTCATTAGCTGATAAAAAGAAAAATAATATTAAACCAAAAGAGAATATAGATAATGATATTAAAGATGAGATATCTAAAGAAGAAATAGAATAATTTTAGGGGTAATTTTATTATAATTGCCTCTTTTTTCATTTTAATAAAGACAAAATATATTGTATAATAAAAGAAGTTAATTATAATTGGGAGTTGATTATATGAAAAAATTTTCTAAATTTATTTTATTTGCATCAATTTGTTCTAGTATTTTGATGTTATCATCATGTGATAATGATGCAACTATAGAAACCAATACTAGTGACATTATATCTACAAGTACTGTTGAAGATAATACCTTAACAAGTGAAAGTACAACTAATACAGAAGAAGAAACAACAATTGAAGAGAATGTAAATAAATATGTTATTACATTTGTAAATGATGATGACTCAATTTTAGAAGAAAAGGAATATAAAGAAGGAGAAATCCCTTCTTATAATGCTACTCCAACAAAAGAATCTAATAATAGATATTACTACGAATTTATTGGTTGGGATAGTGAAATCACATCTGTAAAGGAAAATAAAACTTATAAAGCTAAGTATAAAGAAACATATATTGAATATGAAATAACATTTAAAGATTATAATGATGAAATAATAGAAAAAAAGAATTATCATTATGGAGATAAACCTGAAATTGAAAATCCTACAAGAAAACCTGATAATAGATACACATATGAATTTATTGGTTGGGATAGTGAAATAACTAATGTTACAGGCAATATGACATATAAAGCTAAATATAAAGAAACATATATTGAATATGAAATAATATTTAAAGATTATAATGATGAAATAATAGAAAAAAAGAACTATCATTATGGAGATATGCCAGGAATTGAAAATCCTTCTAGAGAAGATGATGAGAATTTTGAATATATATTTGATGGCTGGGATACAAAAATTAAAAATGTTGAATCTAATAAAACATATAAGGCAAAATATAGAGCAATTTATAAAAAATCAAACGCATTAATAGTTGAATATCCTAAAAATATATTATATGTTAATGAATATTTGTCATATGAAGAAATATCAATTTATAAGTTTGATGAAAATTATAATTATGTAAAAATTCCAAATGTTGATTGTTTTATTCGTTTATATCATGAAGATGAAGAAATATCTATGGGTAATAAATTAAGTGAAGTTGGGTTATATAATATAAAAGTTGAATATGAAGGTTCTACAGTTATATATCCAATTCAAGTAGTATATAATTATTCATTAAGAGCATCAGATGCTAAAACTTCTGAAATTAAAAATGTACTAAATGATGATGGTTATTATCTATATTCAAATTTAGAAAAAATATTTGAGTTAAATGATTTTTATTTTGATATTTCAGGTTCAAATTCAAAATTAATTGATAATAATTTTAATGAAAATACTAATGATCAAGATTTATATTATTCTTCTAATGGATATTCATGTAGATTTGAAATTATAAATGGAGATTATTTTAGATTTGTTCCATCAACTAGTGGTTCAGTTGAATTAATCTATTCGCTAGCTAATAATGCAAATTTAATAATTAATGATGAAACAATTTCAAATAGTATAGACATTTCAAGTGTTCCTATGGAAAACCATAATATGTATTCTTATGTTTTAAAATTTGAAGAAAATAAAGAATATTATATTAAATCAAGTGATAATATTTTAAATATTTTAAAGTTGAATATTTCATATGATGAACCTGGAAGACATATGAAGTTTGATAGCGCTGAATTAGTTTTAAATAAAAAATATTATGATGAATTTGATACATCTAATATAGATGGTACATTAATTGCTTATGATATTTATGGAAATTCTTCAAATGTTAATTTTGAAGATTGTCATATATATATTTATGAAGAATCAACTGGAGAATCTGTATCAGGTATAGTTAAAGAAAAAGGACATTATATTATCTCTATATTTTACCACGGTGTTTCTATAGAAGAGGATTTCTATATTGATGATGTTAAATTTGTAGATGATCCGATTTTATCTATTAATTCCCAAAATGAATTTACAATAATTGGAAATATAAATAAAGATGATGCATATTTATATGCTTTAGTTTCTAATACAGAATTATCTTTGACTGTGTCAGATTTAATTAATAATCCAAATACAATTAAATCACAAGTTGATTCAAGAAATTTATGCATTAGAATGAAAACAAATAATGATATTTTATTAACTGATTCATTATATTATTATTATGCTATAGTTGATCAAAATACAAATAATTTTGAAGATGTAATCATTTATAGTAAACATACAATAATATCAAATATTAATAATGAAAATGATTTTGTAAAAATGTTAGAAAATGAAAATAAAGATGATAATTTAATTATTTACAAATTAAATACTAATCTTGATTTTAAAGATTTTGATTGGAATTTATCAAATGTAGTATTTAAAGATGTATTCAATGGTAATAATTATACCGTTTCAAATATTTCATTCAATAAAACTATTTCAAATGGATTTAATCCTAGTATTTTTTATTCTATTGAAAATGCATCAATTATAAATGTTAATTTTGATAATATTAGAATGAATGTTTTAAATTCAAATGCCAGAAGAATGGGTATTATTGGTGCTATGCATGGCGGATATTTATATAATATTAGAATTACAAATTCCTCTTTTGTTGGCTATGAATCAGTAGGTGGATTAGTAGGACAAGTAAATGGTGGTTATAATTTAATTACTAATTGCTTATTAGTTAATCCAATCGAATATTTTGAAGAGACAGAAGATATTAAATTTATGGATAATAAAAACTATTATGAATATGTCTATAATGATGATTATACTTATAGTTATAATCTAATAGATTTTACGTTAGAAGATTCAAAATATAAAATAGGTGATACTATTCCAAAGGATTATTATAGTAATAAGATTTATTGTTTATCTAATAATTATAGTATTTCTGCATATAATAAATATGCAGGAGGAATAATAGGTAATTATATGCTTAGTTCAGGAGAATCTTCTGATTCATATTTATTAATCAATAATTGTTATGTTTATGCTACAATTGGTGATGGATTTGATGCGGGAGGTAATATTGCAGGAATAATAGGACGAGTAAAAAATGATTCAAATTTATATCATGTAATTATTAATAATAATTTATTTAATGGGTATATTATATCTAGAGGCTTATATTGTGCTGGTATAGTTGGAGATTTTGACAATGGACTTGGCAGCGCTGAAATTTATAATAATTTCTCATTAGTTTTCTTTGTATATCGTGGAAAAGAATTATTACCTACTCCTGAATTTATTTATGCAAATAAATCATTAAATCCGATTATAGGACGTGCTAAAGTTTATAATCATAATACATATAAGACTTATAATAATATTGGAACATTTAACGAATATAATTGTTATATAAATTCACTTTCTCTACAAAATAATTTAGGATTAAATTGTGATACTAAGATTGAAGAATATCCTAAAGAATTTTTACTTGAATTTTTAAGAGTATATTTAAACTTTGATATGGATAATATTTGGATGTATAATGATGAAAATTCTAAAATTGAATTAAGATAGTTAACATAGAAACCGATGAAAACATCGGTTTTTATTTTCATTTTATTTTCCCTTTTAATCCTTTTTTTATTGTGCTATAATGAAATTATAAGAAAACGATTTCAGAAAGGATATATTATTTATGGTTAATGACAAAATTAGAAACATTGTTATCTTAGGCCATCTTCAAAGTGGTAAAACTACATTAGTAGAATCTTTATATTCTATAGCAACAGGAGCTCCTAAGGGTTCAGTTGAAAAAGGTACTACAATTAGTGATTACACTGCAGAAGAAAAGGCTAAGATGACATCAATCAAATCTGCTATTGTGCCCATCGTCTATAAGGATTATAAGATGAACCTTATAGACGTTCCAGGTAGTGATGACTTTATTGGAGAAGCAATTGCTTCAATTAGTGTTGTCAAGGGTGCTGTTATAGTTATAGATGCAACATCTGGCATCGAAGTACAAACTGTTAAGCATTGGAATATGCTTAAAAAGAAAAATATTCCAACTATCATCTATGTAAATAAGATGGATAAAGAAGACATTCATTTTGATAATTTAATGGATTCAATTAGAACAAAATTTGGAAAAACTTGTATTCCATTTTGTTATCCAATGGGACATAAGGATGAATTTGATGGATTTGTAAACTGCGTTACATTAAAAGCAAGAAAGTATAATGGTAAGGAATGTGAAGACGCTGAAATTTATGATGAAAAGAAAGCTAAAACATTCGAATTACATAATACAATGATTGAAGCAGTTGCTGAAACATCAGAAGAATTAATGGATAAATTCTTTAATGGCGAAACATTAACAAAAGAAGAAATCCAAACTGGTTTAAGAACTGGTGTATTAAATGGTGAATTAACACCTGTATTAGTAGGTTCTGCAACTAAAAATATCGGTTTACATACAATGCTTGATATGTTTATTGATTATTTACCTAACCCATCTGATTTAGCACCAATTGTTGGTAAGACTGCTGATGGAAAAGATGTAGAAAGAAAAACATTAAATGATGAACCATTTAGTGCATTTGTATTCAAAACTATAGTTGATCCATATTCAGGTGTATCATCTATATTTAAAATTTATTCAGGTTTAATTAAGCAAGGACAAGATGTTTATATTCCTCAATTAAGTAAATCTGTATCAATTTCACAGTTATTTACTATAACTGGTGGAAAAATGACTCCGGCCCAAGAATTACATGCAGGTGATATTGGATGTATCACTAAGGTTGAAGGATTAGAAACTTCAATGACTTTATGCGATCCTAAAAATATAATTATTTATCCAAAGATTGATTTCCCAACAGCTGTATATTTCAAAGGATTAGTTCCAAAGACTAAACAAGATGAAGATAAATTATCTATGGTATTAGCTAAAATAATGCTTGAGGATAAATCTGTTGAAATCAAACGTAATGTTGAAACTAATCAACAATTAATTGGTACATTAGGTTTAGGACATTTAAATTATATCCTTGAGAAAATGAAAAATAGCTATAAGCTTGAAATAAATACTGAAGATGTACAAATTGTATATCGTGAAACAATTAAAGCTAGAGCAACAGGTAATGGTAGATATGTAAAACAATCTGGTGGTTCTGGATTCTTCGGTGTTGTTCAAATGGACTTTGAACCTGCTGCTGAAAATAATTTTACAGAAGAAGTCTTTGGTGGTGCAGTACCTAAAAATTACTTCCCAGCAGTTGAAAAAGGCTTCTTTGAAGCTTGTGAAAAGGGCTTACTTGCAGGATATCCAGTTATAGGTGTTCATGCAATATTAAAAGATGGTAAATATCACCCAGTTGATTCAAATGAATTAGCATTTAAGATGGCAGCGATATTAGCATTTAAGGATGCTTATATGAATTGTAAGCCAACTATATTAGAACCAATTATTAAAATAGTTGTTACAGTATCATCTGATGTTGTAGGTGATATTATGTCAGATTTAAATCAAAGAAGGGCAAAGATTATAGGTATGGATATTAATTCTGTAGGTAATCAAAAGATTACAGCATTAGTACCTGAATCTGAAATTATTGAATATGTTAATGACCTAAAGAGTATTACTCAAGGTGCAGGATTCTTTAACCGTGAATTTAATTCATATGAAGAAGCTCCTCAATATATTCAAGAAAAATTAATTGCCAAGGCAACAAAAGCTTAATTTTATAATTTATATTATATAAATGGATGTCACTTTTAAGTGGCATCTTTTTATTAAATATGCTAAAATCATTTTGGTGGTATCATGAAAGATGAAGATATTCTAAAATATAGTATTATTTATAGAAAGCATCAAAAAAAGCTATCCTTTGGTTTAATGATAGCTATAATTATAATAAGTGTAATTTTAATTGGTGTTGGTTTATTTATATCTATATATTCTAAAGAAAAATTTATAATTATTGCAGGAGTAATTATGATTATATTAGGTGGATTTGATATACCACTTATTGTTGGTTTTAATAAAAAAACTCAAAAAAGAATAGATAATATGACAGATATAGAATGTGCTAAAAGATATTGTAGAGTCTATGGTATAGATTTTAGCAAAAAATAAAACTCTCCAAATTGGGGAGTTTATTTTTTCTTATTTTTCTTTTTGTTATCAGCTAATGATGTACCATTAGCTTCATCCATTGAACGCATAACAGCTCTAACTTGCTTTTCAGATGGAGTACGACCCATTTGAGTCATCATTGCACGAATTGCTGCTTCATTAATTGGAGGATTTTTCTTTAATTGATTTTGGAAAATCTTTCTAGTAATGAAGAATGTAGCAATAGCTGTAATTAATAATACTATAACTATTATAATAATAAATTGCCATATTTCTAGTGTTACAGTAGGCATATAATCACTCCTTTAAAAATAATCAAGTTTATTTTACACTTTTATATGGTTAATTTCAATAAAAAATATTATTTTAATTCTTTTTTATTAGTTAATGTTAATTGATAAAGTAAATTCCGCTGTGAATAGTTGAACTTCATAATTTGTTAGACTAAATTCCGTTTATGGTATAATTAAGGTTACCTTAGTTTTGGCTTTCGGAGGTAGCCTAATGAAAAAGACTAAGCTAACAATTAATACAAAGATTAAATATACTGATTCACCTAATTATCAAAAACATTTCACTTTAGATGATAGGATAAAAATTCAAAAGATTATTTTTGAAC
>Ga0247610_10000774_pt1 | contig 43562 bp, 33 predicted proteins | sample 174DNAGHGhighgp2_FD_193483 | JGI IMG/M metagenome (GOLD analysis project Ga0247610, IMG submission 193483) | Sheep rumen microbial communities from Palmerston North, Manawatu-Wanganui, New Zealand - 1742 DNA GHGhigh gp2 | ecosystem: Host-associated > Mammals > Digestive system > Stomach > Rumen...
CCGCTGATGGCAGAGGCGGAAGTGCTGGTATTGGCTGCTCCGATCTATTATTTCACGCTCTGCGCGCAGATCCAGGCACCTATTCAACGAATGTACTGCGTCAATGCCCCGGCTAAAGTGAAGAAAATGGCGTTGCTCTGTTCGTCCTATTCGCCGGGAGTCTATGATGGCGCGAAGGCTGAGTTCCGCGACCTCTGCAACTACTGGCATGCCGAGAATATGGGCGTTGTAACCGCCAAAATCGACGAGCAGAAAACCGATGCTACAAAACAGAAAATCGTTGATTTGGTAGCGAAACTATGAGAAAATTCATAACCCTTGCTTTGGCTGTATTGTTAGTTGCATGCAGTCCAAAGCAGCAGACAGAGACAAAAGATATGAATCAACTTTCGTTTACAACGGAGCAGGCAGTGTGGATGAGTGCCATCGCTTGCGATGAGGCTAAGGGCGATTTGGTAGCATTGGAGTCGGCTATTCATAACGGGTTAGAGGCGGAATTGACGGTTAGCCAGATCAAGGAAGCACTCTCGCAGTTGTATGCATACACGGGTTTTCCGCGAAGTCTGAATGCGTTGGGCGTGTTGCAGCGTGTTATCGGAGATCGTCAGGCGAAAGGCGTGAAGGTTATTATGGGCGAGGATGCAAGTCCGCTCGGCGATGAGTACGACGCACTTAAAGAAGGTACACGCGTGCAGACGCAGTTGGTGGGCAAGGCTTTTGATTATGAGTTCGCACCGGCTACGGATTATTATCTGAAAGCGCATTTATTCGGAGATATTTTTGCCCGCGATAACTTGACATATGCTGACCGTGAGTTGGTGACCGTTTCTGCGTTGAGCGGTCTCGAAGGCGTGGAGCCGCAACTCAAAGCCCACATCGCCGGCGCACGCAATATGGGTGTGACCGAAGAGCAGTTGCAAGGTATTGTGGTTGCTCTCGCGGCGAATGGTCTTCTGAACGAAGCAGGACGTTTGGCAGGATTGCTTCAAACGGAGTGGCCGCAAGGCAAATCGAATGATGCTTATGCGCAGTATTTCGTGGGACAGAGTTATCTGCAACCCTATTTTGGCGGTGTAGCGAATGTGACGTTCGAACCGCGTTGCCGCAACAACTGGCATATTCACCACGGAGCGGTACAAGTACTGGTCTGTGTTAGCGGCAAGGGTTGGTATCAAGAGTGGAACAAACCTGCTGTTCCGCTTACTCCGGGCACCGTGATTGCTATCCCCGAAGGCGTCAAACACTGGCATGGAGCCGCGAAGGACTCGTGGATGCAGCACTTAGCGATCCACACCCAAGAGCAACCGGGCGCGACGAACGAATGGCTTGAGCCCGTCTCCGTCACGCAATATAATTCATTAGGGGAATGAGAAAAATCCTAAATCTGCATCAAAAGTGCAGATTTTTTTGTATTTCCTGCAGAAATCCTTGCATATATCAAATATTTTTAGTACCTTTGCAACCGAATTTGCAAAGACAAGAAAAACAAATGTCATCTATTTCGTACATATCGCAATTATCCCCTGTGCTCTTTTGGGATATTGATCGTGAGCACATGGATGTAGAGCGTCACTCGGCAGGTCTTATCCAGCGCGTGCTGGAATATGGTACGTTGCAGGATTGGCGCCTTACGCGCGATTATTATGGTATGGATCGTATCGTGTCAGACTGCAAGCGTCTTCGTACGCTCGACCCGATGGCACTCTCGTTCGTCTGCGCAATGTCGAATACCAATAAAGAAGATTACAGATGTTATCAATTCAGACAGTCCAACCCGACACCTTGGAACTCCTAAAAGCTATCTCCGCCCAACCGGAGGTAGAGGAATTGCGTTTGGTGGGAGGAACAGCCCTCGCGCTCCAATATGGTCATCGACAATCGGTGGACTTGGATTTCTTTGGCAAACTGTCGGAAGATAAGGACGAGTTGATAGATGTTGTGCGCCGTGTGGGAGATGTCACTGTGCTTAATCGCAGCAAGATCATTCTTCAAATGGTGGTTAATCAAGTCAAAGTGGATTTTGTGGACTATAGTCGCTATCCTTGGATTGACGAGCCGATATTAGGAGATGGATTTGTATTGGCTTCCGACAAGGATATAGCTGCCATGAAAATAAATGCGATTATGGGTCGTGGTACGCGCAAGGATTTTATTGACTTGTACGTGTTGCTGCAACACTATTCTCTGACTCAAATCATGGATTTCTATCGTCAGAAATACCCTGAATTTTCAGAATATCGCGCGTTAATCAGTATGACCTATTTCGAAGATGCAGAAATGCAAGATATGCCGCTGATGTTCATAAAAACTCCATGGGAGGCAATGAAAACATCAATAATACAAGCCGTTGAGGCTTATCAAAAATAACCATCGTCCCCTCTCCGAGACCGTGCTACAGATTACTCATGAAAGGGGATAAAGAAAAATAAATAACAAATGAAATTTAGGACAAGCATATTCCTCCTTATATCAATAATCACATCGTGCGCGAAACCATCCATCTCTTTCCAAACTGCTATAAACAAAGCCGATTCGTGCTATATGGCACAAGACTACACACGCGCCAATTATTACTACAAATTGGCATTTGCAGCCAACGATGCCGCTCCTCAAGACTACCACTATTCCAATGCAGCCTCAGTTGCCTCGATGGCTGGAGATGAGCAAACGGCATTCTTGCGCTTGGACCAACTGATTAGCACGAACAAGGAGTGGTATTCTTCCAATTTTGCGACAAATCCGGATTACAAACACCTGCACAATTTCCCTCAGTGGCAGATTTTTAGGGACACAGTAGAAGCACGCCAGGAACGAATCGAGCGGAATTACGATAAAGCACTAATAGCCCGTTTGCAAGCGATACATGAACGTGATCAGAAACCACGGCACGATTTCCTGTTTGCATACAAAACGAACTCTAATGAGAGAACAATAGATTCGCTCGTTCATGAAATGCAGAGAGCTGATTCTATTAATCTTATAGAAATCCAAGATATTCTACAGATATACGGATTCCCGTCGAAAGCAATCGTGGGAACTAATAATAGCGTAATTTGGTTGGTTATCCAACATAGTGATGTCGAGTATCAAAAGACTTTTTATCCAATGTTACGTAAAGCCGCTGAGCAAGGAGAAATCAGTTGGGATAATATAGCGCTTCTGGAAGACCGTATAAATATGTTTGAAGGCAGACCGCAGAAGTATGGTTCACAGGTAGTAGAAGACTCAGCAGGTGAGCGGGTTATCTATACCTTGCTCAATAGAGATAGTGTGGATATATGGCGGAGTGCTGTCGGGCTGAATCCATTAGACGAATACGCCAAACAAATGAACGCCCAAAGGCAATAAGTTATGAAGAAAGTATTGTGGTTCGTAGTAATAGCCAGTATTACATGTTCATGTGCGGTGCAACGTGCAACGACGAGCAAGGAGTTTGCTGACGTCGTGCGGAAAGATGTACCTTTCAAAGTGAGTGAATTCAAAACCGTGAATGAGTACACATATTCATTCCGTTGTGACGGTATTGTTGCGCTGCTTCCGGATTACGAGGTGGACAAAGAAGGCGCAACGATGGTATATCAGACGACTTTTATGCCGAATCATGCTCAGCAGACGAGTGCAATAATCTGGCGAAATATTGTCATCAATAAGCGAGATAAACGAGTTGTCTGTATAGACCGATTTGTGCGGAATGGAAGGACGTTTGGTTATGTATATTTCTTACAATCCGAAACGCGCAAATATAATGGGGGCAATACTTTCCATTGGAACGTGAGCGACCCAAAACTGATGCTTAATGTGAGTGATGCGATAGAAGGTATGAGTGATCTATCCATCACTACGTTAAACATGCAATAATCAGAATCTTAATAATCGTCACTTTTTGCGCTTACCTGCCGGACACGACTCGGATACGGGAGAGATACGGGAGGAGAGACCAACAAAGCACCGGCGAGAAACCATAACCTAATCTTAAAAAGCGTACATTTTTTGTACATTTTTTGTGTGTTTCTGCAAAATTGGTATATATTCGGGCGATTTGTGTTTGCGTATCTGCAAAAAATGTTGTAACTTTGCAGCGAATTTCAGATAAGAAAGAAAATATGAGTAAGTTTTTAGCCCTTATGCTCGCGGTAATTACTTTTGCTGCTTGCACAAATTCAAATGAGAAAATGAATAAATGCGAAAATGATTCATGGGACAAAGTTTTCCCGCTTAGTGAGAAAGTAAACCACAAAAAGGTATCCTTCCAAAACCAGTATGGCTTCACTTTGGTGGGCGATCTCTACAAACCTAAGTCTGTCAGTCCGCAGGACGGTCTGTCAGCGGAGCGGTCTGTCAGTGAAACGATCAGTCAGCAAAGCGGTCTTCCGGCAATCGCGGTGTCCGGTCCTTTCGGCGCGACCAAAGAGCAGAGTTCGGGGCTGTATGCCATGAAGATGGCAGAGCGCGGGTTTATTGCGCTGGCTTTTGATCCTTCATTTACAGGCGAGAGCTCGGGCGAACCGCGTCGTACGGCATCGCCGGACATCAATACCGAGGACTTCATGGCAGCGGTGGATTTCCTAAGCAAACTGCCCGAAGTGGATGCAGAGCGTATTGGTATTATCGGCATTTGCGGCTGGGGCGGCATAGCGCTCAATGCTGCTGCGGCTGATACGCGTATCAAAGCGACCGTAGCTTCAACGATGTACGACATGACGCGTGTGTCGGGAAATGGTTATTTCGATTCCGCAGATAATGAGTCAGCACGTTACGAAGCGCGTCAAGCTTTGGCAGCACAACGCCTGTCTGATCCGCAAGCTATGGCAGGCGGCGTGATTGACCCGCTGCCGGACGATGCACCGCAGTTTGTCAAGGACTACTACGATTACTACAAGACCCCGCGTGGCTATCATGCTCGCAGCGGTAACTCGAATGACGGTTGGCGTGTTATCGGCACGCAAGCATACTTCAACAGCCGTTTCCTGTATTATATCAATGAGATCCGTTCTGCTGTTCTGATCATGCACGGCGAGAACGCCCACAGCCGCTATTTCGGCGAAGCGGCGTACCGTTACATGGTGGACGGAAAGGCTGATGGCTACAAGACCGTGGTGGCTCCGAATCCGTGCCCCGAGAACAAAGAGTTGCTTATCATTCCGGGTGCGTCCCATTGCGACCTCTATGATGGCGGCTATACCGAACCTGAAGGAAAAGGCGAGCCCAAGAACCTCATTCCTTGGGATAAGTTGGCGGAGTTCTTCAACAAGAATCTAAAGTAAATTGCATATATGAAAGTAGTTGTTATTTCAACAAGTCTCCGGGCGGGATCGAATAGTCATCAGTTGGCGGAGCAGTTTGCGGAAGGCGCTAAAAGCGCAGGACATGAGGTGGAGCTGATCTCGTTGCGAGGCAAGGAGATAAAGTTCTGTATCGGTTGCTTGAAGTGTCAGCAGACCGGCGCGTGCGTGTTCAAGGATGATGTGCCGGCAATCATGGAGAGTGTGCTCAACGCGGATGTCGTTTGCTGGGCAACGCCGATTTATTACTATGAGATGTCGGGGCAGATGAAAACGCTCATCGACCGCATGAATGCTATGTACCCGAAGGATTACAAGTTCCGCGACATCTACCTGCTGACCACGGCTGCCGAGGATGAGGAGTTCACGCCCAAACGTGCCGAGAGCGGTTTGCAAGGATGGATCGATTGCTACGAGAAGTGCGCACTAAAAGGACATTTGTTCTGTGGCGGCGTGAATGATCCGAAAGAGATTGCAGGCAATGCCAAACTCCAAGAGGCGTACGAACTGGGTAAACGAATATAAAAATCGGGCAACACCCAAAGAAAAGTGATCTTCGGGTCACTTTTTTTGAAAATGTTCGATTTAATTTGTTTATTTCGAAAAAAAGTTGTAACTTTGTATTCAAATTGACAATTAAATCAATATTATTATGAAAACCAGTACAAAAATATGGATGTGCCTTGCGGGTGTAGCACTCGTGGCACTCGGCGTAATGTGTATCCTCTACCCGGGAACCACATTGTTAAGCCTGGCGTGGGTATTCGGTCTGATGTTCTTTCTGGGCGGTTGCACAGAGATGGCGGCCTGGTCGGCAACACGCGGATTTATTCCGATGAGCGGCCTGATGTTCCTTTCGGCATTGCTGCAAATCATTCTTGGTGCAGTCATGGTTTTCCATCCGGCTCCGTTGATGGTTGCTTTGCCGTTTATCTTTGCCTTCTGGCTGTTGTTCGAAGGAATCAACCTCGCTATCAGTTCGTTTGACTTCAAGCGTGTCGGTTTCCGCCACTGGTGGATCGTTTGCTGTTTCGGTGTGCTGGCTGCATGTTTCGGTATGTGCTGCCTCGTGAATCCGAATGTGAGCGCTGAGACTATCGCCTGGGTTGTCGGCTTGGGTATCATACTCGACGGTATAGGCAACTGGGTGAAAGTGGCGGTTGTCAACAAAGTAGAAAAACGTTTCGTCAAACTACACGACCGTCTGCGTGAAGTAACGGATATCGACTGGGAAGATGTAAAATAACAAAGCAAAGATGTAAAAAATCCCACATACGCAAGTTTTGTGGGATTTTTTTGTGCCTATTCCTGTCGCAGATGGTCTTTGCACTCGATGCTTTTCTTATACATAGATTACGCTGAGACTACTTGTTGGGTCGCATACGAACATAATAACATTTGTATAAAAACTGTATAAAAACATAATAATAACATAATAAAATCATAATAATACCCTAATTCTTATAGCATGCAATATGCAGAATGATCGCATTGTGAAAGGATTGTAAAAGGAATGCGAATGGTTTGTATAAGGATTACAAAAGCATTGCAGAAGCATTCATTTTGTAGAAAATGTGTTCAAGTCTTGCAAATGTCAGATTTTTTTTGTACCTTTGCATCGTAATTTAAATGTTCGAACAAATGAAAGTATTACTGATTAACGGTTCGCCGCGTAAGAACGGGAATACGTTTACCGCGCTGAGCGAGATTGCGGAGACACTCGGAAAAGACGGAATCGACTCCGAAATCGTATGGATAGGGAACAAGCCAGTTCGCGGTTGTATAGCCTGCGGCACGTGTAAAGCAAAAGGCAACGGTCGGTGTGTGTTCGATGATGATGTGTGCAACACCATCTCAGCCAAGTTCGCCGAGGCAGACGGTTTTGTGTTCGGTTCGCCTGTATATTACGGTCAGCCTAACGGTGCGTTGCTGTCGATCATGCAGCGTGCGTTCTTCTCGAACGGTGTGAACGTGCAGAACAAACCGTCAGCAGTTGTAACGATCTGCCGTCGCGGCGGTGCGACAGCAGCGTTTGAGGCACTGCAGATGCCGCTGCAGATGATGAATATGCCGCTTGCTACTTCGCAGTACTGGAACATTGCGTATGGTCGAGAAGAAGGACAAGTGGCGCAGGACAGCGAAGGTATGCAGACTATGCGCACCCTTGCGCACAACCTGGCGTGGATGATTCGCGGGCTGCGCAGCGTAGATGCACCTGCTATACCCGAACGTGAAGCATGGCAGCCGATGCACTTTATCCGCTGAAAAGTGATGAAAAGTGAACCGAAAAAACAAAATATTGCAATAAAATTTGCAAATGTCAAAAAAAAGTATTAACTTTGCAGTCGCGTTTGTGATGAACGAGATGAATCACGACAAAAAGGACTAAAAAACTATCAAACATAAATACAAAGACATGTCAAAAGTAACTGTTGTAGGCGCAGGTAACGTAGGAGCTACCGCTGCCAATGTGATCGCTGTGAAGAATATCGCCAGCGAAGTTGTACTGATTGATATCAAGGAAGGCGTAGCCGAAGGCAAAGCCATGGATATCATGCAATCCGCCCAGACGATCGGTTTCTCGACCGTAGTGAAGGGCATTACGAACGACTACAGTCTGACCGCCGGTTCGGATGTAGTGGTTATCACATCCGGTCTGCCCCGTAAGCCGGGTATGACCCGTGAGGAGCTGATCGGTGTAAACGCCGGTATCGTAAAGAGCGTTGCAACGCAGATTCTACAGCACTCACCCAATGCTATCATCATCGTTGTATCGAACCCGATGGATACGATGGCTTATCTGACTCTGAAAGCTATGGGTCTGCCGCGTAACCGCGTGATCGGTATGGGCGGTGCGCTCGACTCGAGCCGCTTCAAATACTATCTGAGCCAGAAGCTCGGATGCTATGCTCATGACATCGACGCTTTCGTTATCGGTGGTCACGGCGACACGACGATGATTCCTATGAAGCGTTTTGCTGCTTACCGCGGAATCCCCGTATCGAGCCTGATGAGTGCAGAGGATCTGGACGAGGTAGTTAAGGCTACGATGGTTGGCGGTGCTACGCTGACCGGTCTGCTGGGCACCTCAGCCTGGATGGCTCCGGGTGCATCGGTAGCGTTCATGGTTGACGCTATCATCAACGACCAGAAGCGCATGATTCCTGCTTCGGCTAAGCTCGAGGGCGAGTATGGTTACGACGATATCATGATGGGTGTACCGTGCATCATCGGCAAGAACGGTATTGAGAAGATCTGCGAACTTGACCTGAACGAGGAGGAGAAAGCTCTGTTCAAGGCTTCACATGATGCAGTAGCCAAGACCACGAACATCCTTCACGAGATCGGCGCGCTCTAATCGGCTCGGCTGTCCCGCAAGAAGAAGGGTCAAGATGCCAGTTTGCGTCTTGACCCTTGTTTGTTATTCAGGACCACCAACTTTTTCCTTTAGTCTGCGTCCCTTCTACTTGATGAACTGCAGTTCGACACGGCGGTTCATTTGCTTGCCTTCGACTGTCTCGTTGTCGGAAATCGGGCGGGTTGCGCCGTAGCCTTTGGCAACGAGCAGTGCGGCGTTACAACCTTGCTTGATCAGGAAGTTGCGCACGGATTCGGCACGCTGGCGCGAGAGAACCAGGTTCTTTCTGGGATCACCTGAAGAGTCGGTGTGACCGCTGATCTCAACGCGCAGATTTTTAGCCTTGATGATCTCGGCAACACGCATAAGTTCGTTCTCCGACTGTGGCAACAACTCGTACTCGTTGACAGGGAAGAATAGGTTGTTGACCTGCACAGCCATACCTTGCTCGATCATCTGTTTGTATGAAGTAAGTTGGATATTCTTCTCGATACTGATGAATGTCTTTTGCTCGCGCAGGTCAATGTTGTTTGACAGCGGGAAGTAACGCTCGTCGTCAATATAATATCCGTAGTTCTTACCCAAAGGCAGCACAAGATAGAATGTGCCATCGTTAGGATCGGTTAGTAATTGCCCTATACTCTCATGCGTATCAAGATCCTCCCAGCGAATGGTTACGCTTACAGTGTGTTGCGTCTCGTCGCGCACGATGCCGGAGATAGTTGCTACAGCATTCGGACGCATCCACCACGGCAATTCCAGCGTGTACAAGTCATCGCCGTTGGAGTAGTAGGCTGTGCTACCGTCGGTACTGATCTTGTAGCCCCATTCTTGCCGCGGTGAGTTGATTTGTGCTCCGAGGTTAACCGGCGTTGACCACTCCGTCCATGAGTCATCGCGCAGGCGGGTAGTCTTGAATACATCCAGATCACCCAGATTGCTATGGCGGTCGGAACTGAAATACATGGTTCGCATATCCGGGTGCAGGAACGGCTTACGCTCCAGACCCGGAGTGTTGATAGTCGGACCAAGATCTACAGGTTTGCCCCAGTTGCCGTTTTCATCCATGACGGAAACGAAGATGTTAACCGATGTACCAACCTCGTTTTCTACCTGCTTGAGCGCCGAGAAGAGCATGGCGCGGCCGTCACTACTGAGCATAGCATCACTCTGCCATGTAGATATATTGATGTTATCCGGCAGCGTTACCGGCCGAGACCACCCCGCTGAAGTCTTGGAGGTGGAGTAGAGCAAGCCGTTGCGGAAGAAGATCAGTTGCGTGCCGTCAGCGGAAACAGACTGCATAGCCTCGTTAGTAGCCGTTGTGTTGAGTTCGGAAACAGGCCTTGCCTGTGTCCAACCGCGTGAAGTCAAGGTGGAGGTATAGATATCCTCGCTGTTGCCTGCCGCCTTGTCAAACACTACGCGCACGAAATAAAGCGTGTTGCCATCAACTGTCATAACAGGCGAATATTCCTTTTGCGGCGAATTGACAGAGTCGGAAAAGGCTACAGGAGTCAAGTCTTCTTTCAAACCTTGCTCAAGTGCAGTAATCAGGCTGCGATAGTTGAGATCGTCGCCAAACGCATCGGCAAACTGGCGTACGGTTTGCAGTGCCATCTCTATATCCTGAACAAAAAGATATTCGTTGATAAGCGAAAGCATCCAATCGTATGCCACACGATACGGTGCTGCCAGTTTGATAAGCGCCTGCCAGCCATTGTCAGTAGTCAGTACAGTATGGAATTGTGAAACGATCTTTTTGTCGTGTGTTGTCAGATCGGTATAGCGTGGGTTAGGGTATTGGTCGTGGAACTTGGTGATATCCGATACACTGCCCGTGCTGCAATATACATCGTGCAGTAGCATCCAAGCCGAGTCCTGAATATCGATGCTTGGTCCGTTCTGGAAAGCGAGTAAGGCGGCGGGGGCACTGCGCCTGTTGTTGGCAATCTTCAAGATGGCGTAATAGAGCCTACGTTGCTCCATCTGATCTTTGCGTCCGGCGGCTTTATCCTTGAGTGCCACCCAATCTCCTTCGCGGATGTAAGAGGCGTACTTGTCTTCGGCTTGCAGAGCGAGTTGCCGGCGTGCGTAGGGACTTTCAGGGTAGGTACTGACATATTCAGCCATTGCTTCTTCCGTGCCCACCGCCTGTGCTTTGCTCAGGGCTAGAGAATACACATTTTGCCGAGCCTGATGCACCTCTTCGGCATCGGGGTATTGGTCAATAAATGTATTGTAAGCCAACAAGGTATTTTTGCTTTGTGCATCAGCGAAAGCCAGCGCATTGCGGCGCCGGATGGCTTCTTTTGCATCTTGCCCATTAGGATACTGCTCAAGGAAGAATTCATACGCCCCGACAGTGTTCCTTTCTGCAGCCTGCTCAAAGGCGATATGGCTCAAGTGCTCCTTAGCCTGACGTTGTAGTGACGGCACGGCGCGAGGGTAAGACTTGAGGAAATCGTTGTATGCCTCCTCTGTATCGATTGCCTCGGCATCCTTGAGCGCAAGGGCACAAATCTCGTGAATGGTAGTATTCAGCAAATCCTTGGTTAACCCCTTGGCAATGAGCTTGTCCTGTGCATCCGGCTGAAGGCGGAGGAACTTGGCTTTGCAGTCGTTGATATACTTGTATGCCTTGGGTATATCTCTGCCGCTAAATTCTGCCAAAGAATAGAGTTTGGCAGCCGAAAAGAGGTAAGGCACATCTGCTGGATCTTTGGTTAAGCGCTTGTCAATATCCTTTTGCGCGGCTTCGTAGTTGCCCTTCAATACTTGTTTTAATATCGGATACTCATACTCCTGAGCTTGAAGCATGCACGCAAATAATAGTGCGATAATAGAAAGTGTAAAGTTCTTCATAAGCGCAATGGTTTTAGCGGGTTAGTTGCTATATTAGAATTTATCGTCCCAGAAAATCTTCTTAAGGAATCGACACAGGTAATTTTGCCAGTTCTGCCAGGTATGTCCTCCAGTACTTTCGTAATAGGTGTACTCAAAATGATTGGTATCCAGCCATAGTCGATAGTCTTGCATCTGAGCGTAAAGGAAATCGTCGCGACCCATACCTATCCAGTACATGGGCGGTACGGAAGCCATGTGACGCATTTCTTCCATCCAGTTGCTGTATGCAGGCGACTGATATTCAATCTGGTAGTCGAATCCTGTTGTGTGGTACTGCGAGTCGTATTCGGGAGATACCTCCTCGTTGCCTTGCTGTGGAATAATTACAGCAGAGAACAAACCGATGTAAGCAAATTGATCGCGCAGATAATGGGCTACATGCATGGTGTGGAATCCGCCCATCGATAATCCTGCAATAGCCTTGTGAGCAGGATCGGTTGCGATGGAATAGCGGTACTCAGCTGCGCCCATAAACTCGCGGAAATGTTCTTCCCAATAGCCGGACATCTCATAACTTTTCTCCTGATCAGCGGTGAGTTTGCGCCAATGTGCACTGCCCTTGGATGTATCAAACTTCTCGCCGGCAGGTGTGACATTGGGTGCTTCCATCAACTGATAGCGCTCCTCGGGAGGAATGCTGCCCAGAAAATTGTCGGGCATGATTATCACCATCTCCTTGACTTGCTCTGCCAGTAGCAGCATATTCATCAGCCGCAACAGGTCACCTTGCACAGTCCAATCATCTTCTGAGCCGTACATACCATGTTGCAGATACAGAACGGGGAAGACTGTTTTGACAGAATCCACACGTTCAGCATATTTGTATGGCAGATATATCCTGCACGGTACGCCAAGAATCGTGTCGCGCTCGATGGTGCCGACACTGACGGATGCGTGAGCCGTGTAACCCGACGAAATGCAGAACGAGGCTATCAGGGATAGCAAGAGAGATGTGCGTTTCATACTAATTACAAATCAAGTGACAGTTGAACATCCGATTCGCCGTTCGTTATGGTAAACGGGATGCTTGAGGGAGAGTCGTCAGCAACGTCCTTTGCACCAGCAGATGGTGCATCCGTGGCACCCGGCGTGCTCACCTCCGGCTGACCATCCGGCTGATCCGGTGTGTCTGGCGTTTCCGGCTCCGGTTCCGGCGGCTCGGGAGTGATGTCAATGATGTTGGCAATGTCGTAGTTGCTAAGACGTTTGCCGCGTGCCTTTGCCGACTTGACATCGATAAAGTCCGCCATTATTACATCCTGTGCGGGACGGTTGGCATCGGTGAACTGCAATTGGAACGCTGCCTCTTCGCGGTCGGAAAGAATGATTATTTTGTGCCCGGAAGCCTCGCCCAGTAAGGACTGAGGTTTGGCTAATGCATCCGACAGGGTAAAACGTTTGCCGTAATAGAATTGCAGTTCATCGTTCCACATAGCCAATGACCAGACCTTATCCGGTTGCCACTTTTCGATGCGCAAGATATTGTTGTCAAAGTGCGCAGTGGGATCAAAGTTGTTGAGGTAATAGTTGCCTTCGGTTGTGATAACAAGTATGCGGTCGTCATCATCGAACTCGCCGAGATAAGTGCCTTGCTCATCGTAATTGACGCGCAACACATCGGCATCAAACCACACTTTGCGTCCGCCCAGTGTAGAGTGACCTTTCTGCTTGAGGGTGATTGATTTGACTTCGAACTTGGTCAGCACGTTACCCATTGCTCCACGGTTCTTGACTGCCAACTCTGACAGATCCTTGAGCACTTCCACTTTCTTGAGGTGCAGTTGCGGTTTCAGGGCTACGCGGATAATCTCTGCCTCGCCATTGGGGTTAGCGGTGAAATAGACAACTTTCGACCCCGGTTTGCCTTGCGTAAGATCGTACTCTTTATCACGCGCCACGCCTGTTACGTGGAAACGTTTCATGTAGTATATTCCGCCTTTGCCATCGCGGTACACAACGTTGTAGATGGTGCGGACGTCGTCTTTCTTGAAGATGGCGATGTGCAGTATATCCGTACCGATGAACAACTTTTCCGCCACACGCATGATTTTGTATTTGCCGTCGCGGTGGAAAACGATGATATCGTCGATATCCGAACAATTGAACAGGAACTCGTCTTTCTTCAATCCTGTGCCCACAAAACCGTCAGCGTAGTTGATGTACAACTTCTCGTTGGCCTCAACAACGGTCTTAACATTGATATTGGCAAAGTTGCGAACCTCGGTCTTGCGCGGATAGCGGCTGCCGTACTTCTGCTTGAGCATCTCAAACCATGCAATCGTATATTCGGTCAGATGGTTGAGGTCGTGTATGGTTGCCTTGATCTTTTTCTCCAGATCCTTCATCAGTTCGTCAGCCTTCTTGGCATCGAACTTGGTGATGCGGATCATGCGGATATCAAACAAACGTTCGATATCTTCGGTGCGCACTTCGCGAATCAGTTTCGCCTTGAACGGCTCCAAAGCACCGTCCACAAACTGTATCAGTTTTTCTTTGCTTGACGCCTGTTCGTAGCCTTGCTCCTTGTAGATGCGGTTCTCGATGAAGATCTTCTCCAGCGAGGTATAGAAATACTGCTCTTCCAATTCGGCTTTCTGGATCTCCAACTCCTGGCGCAGCAGGTCTTTGGTGTTGTCCGTAGAAAGTTTGAGCAGGGTAGATACGTTGGTGAAGATTGGCTTTTTGTCCTGAATGACGCAGCAGTTAGGCGAGATGGACACCTCGCAATCGGTGAACGCATAGAGCGCATCGATCGTCTTGTCGGATGATGCACCAGGAGCGAGTTGTACAACTATCTTGGCTTCTTCAGCGGTGAAATCATCAACTTTCTTGATCTTTATCTTTCCTCGCTCCTGCGCTTTCAGGATCGTGTCAATGATTTTCGACGTTGTTGTGCCATATGGCACTTGACTGATGATCAGTGTCCTGTTGTCATCCGCCTTGCTGATGTGCGAACGGATCTTGATAATGCCGCCACGCTCCCCGTCGTTGTAACGGCTGACGTCCACTTCGCCGCCCGTGGGGAAGTCTGGGTACAAGGTGAATTCTTCCCCGCGCAGATAGGCAAGTGAGGCATCGCACAGTTCTACGAAGTTGTGTGGCAGAATCTTCGAATTCAGACCGACAGCAATACCTTCCACACCTTGCGCCAGCAGCAGCGGGAACTTGACAGGCAGGTGTACGGGTTCCTTCTTCCTGCCATCGTAGGAAGCCATCCAGTGCGTTGTCTTGGGGTTGAAGACCGTCTCAAGTGCGAACTTTGACAAGCGCGCCTCGATGTAACGCGGAGCGGCTGCACCGTCACCTGTGAGGATGTTACCCCAGTTTCCCTGACAGTCGATCAGCAAATCTTTCTGCCCGAGTTGTACCAAGGCATCGCCGATAGATGCATCACCGTGAGGGTGATATTGCATCGTTTGACCGACAATGTTGGCTACCTTGTTGTACTTGCCGTCGTCCACGGCTTTCATCGCATGCAGGATACGGCGCTGAACGGGCTTCAAGCCGTCCTCTATCGCAGGAACGGCTCGCTCAAGAATGACATACGAAGCATAGTCCAGAAACCAGTCCTGGTACATGCCTGTCAGATGATATTTGATTGCGTCGCTGAAGTCAGCCATGAAGTATTAGTCGAGGAGCTTGTTGATGATAATGTAAGCCAGTATACCAACAAACTCCAGAACGAGACTGCTGACGAGCAGACCGTTGCTGGATGCACGTACACTGAAATAGTACACACACAGGCAAACAACTCCGCAAAGGAAGATAATCAATCCGAGATTTTTAAATAATGAATTCATATATTTATAGATTTAAGAATTTCCAAAAATTCGATTTGCGTGCAAAGTTACAAAAAAAAAATGACATTTGCAAATAAAAATTAGCTAAATTGCAAAATTTGTCACATCCGTAGTGACAAATGGCGATTATATGGCCCTGAATTTGCCTCCGGGAAATGATTTTACACGTTTTTTCATCTCCAATGTCATCAGGTGAGTAATGATTTCCGAGTAGGGTATATCCGTCTCCTCGGCAATGTCGTTGACAAGCAATCCGTCTTCCGCCTCGCGCAAGAGGTGCAGGAGCATCTTTTCGTTATCGTTGAGGTCGCTTTCGTCCTCCGCTTCCAATCCTCGCAATGTGGTTTGCACCGGATGTTGTGCAGTGGTCCACATCATTGCCTCAATCAGGTCCTCGGGCTTTTGCAGCAGCGTTGCTTTCTGGTCGCGTATCAGTTCGTTGCACCCGGCAGAGCAGTCATCGCTCACGCGTCCGGGTACGGCAAACACGGGACGATTGTAGTCAAATGCCATCGAAGCCGTTATGAGCGAGCCGCCGCGAGCACGGGATTCGACTACTATGGTGCAGTCCGATAAGCCGGCAATGATCCGGTTGCGCGCTACAAAATGATTACGCTCAGGCGTATTGCCGGACATGTACTCCGTTATGATACCGCCGTTCTCCAAGGCGCGGATGGCGTCCGGGCGATGGTAGGCCGGATAAATCCTGTCCAAACCGTGCGCGGGGATAATCAGGGTAGGAATACCTGCTTCAATTGCTGCGCGGTGCGCTGCGATATCAATCCCGTAAGCCAAACCGGACACAATGGTTAATCTGGACAACTGATCCGCTAACCGGAGGACAATCTCCCGTGTGGTTATTTTGCCGAGTTCGGAGGCTTGCCGAGTGCCTACTATTGATACGAAATGTCCGTCGGTGAGGTTGATGTTTCCCTTGGCGTAAAGCAACACCGGTGCATCCGGGCATTGTGCCAACCGTTGCGGATAATCGCTGTCGTGAAGGTAATAGGTGGCAATATGGTGTTTGTCAACAAATTCCAATTCCTGTTGTGCCCGTTGCCAGGCAGCACTCTTACCCGGCAGGCTGATTCTCTCCCAAGCCTCTTCCGGGTTGGGATAACGCTGTAATACTTCGCGTGCCAAACGCAGTCGGCCTTCGTACAGACCGGTTATGGCAATCACATAAGGTAACTTGTCAAACGAAATCATTGTGTAGAGGTCGGAAGGTTTGTTTTGTGAATAAAATAGTATGCGGCGAACAGGCCTACACCGACTATCGTTCCGATGGCGTCTGCCACCCAGTCAAGCCATTCGCACCTGCGCGGTGGAAAATAGTATTGTGCCCACTCCATCATGCCTCCGTATATCAGAGGCAGCAACAATGCTATTGCAAACAGTGCTGTTGCGCTCAATCGTGCACGATAACCATCAAAGGAAAGACACAAAGCCAGAACCATGTAAGCCAGCATGTGTCCCCATTTGTCAGCTAAAGGAATGTCCTCCATCACGGTAAAAGGCACTTGCTTAATCAGGCTCAGGTACGTTATGCCTATCAGCACAAGCAGCGATGGCAGGTAGTGCCACCGCCGCCTATGCGTACAGGACGTATTAAAACGAGGCATCAATGCCATATACGATGTATTAGTTGCGGTCGGATAGGTGAATCTTGATTCCGTAGCACAAATCGCCGGCATCTCCAAGACCGGGAACGATGTATTTCTTTTCATTCAAGACGGGGTCTATCGCTGCGCACCAAAGGGTCACATCCGGGCTGTCGTTGAGCGACTGACGCAAACAATCGATAGCCTGCGGCGTACCGATAGTGCAGCATAAATGCGTGTGATTCGGTTTGCCGTGGCGAAGCAGTGCAAGATAACCAACCTCCATCGACATGCCGGTAGCCAACATCGGGTCAGCTATAATAAGTGTCTTGCCTTCAATCGACGGAGCTGCCATATACTCGGCTACAATCTCCAGCTCCTGCTTGCCGTCCACTACACGTCCGGCACGGCGGTAAGCTGACAGAAAAGCATTCTCGGCACGGTCGAAGATGTTCAGAAATCCCTGGTGCAAAGGCAGTCCTGCGCGCAGAATAGTACCAAGCACGATAGAGTCCGTAATCTGCGGAACGCTGGCGATGCCGAGCGGAGTGGTTACGTCCTTGGCTTCATAATGGAGAGTCTTGCTGACCTCTACAGCCATTATCTCACCTATACGCTCGATGTTTCTGCGGAATCGCAACGGGTCTTGCTGGATTGTTACATCGCGAATCTCGCTCAGAAACTGGTGAAGAATGCTGTTGTTCTCCGATAGGTTGATAACTTGCATAGCAATTACTTTTGAGCTTTTACGTTCTTTGTCTCAGCCTTGATAATATCTCGGCGTTGCTTCAGAGTGGCCTCCATCTGCTTGATGTCGGTCTCTTTGTTTGTCAGCTCGTTGCTCAGAACCATCAGATCGGTACGCATCTGCTGGAGTTGTACCGGTTGGTTGGCGAGTTGTGTCTGGCGCGAGGTGGTTGCATTGATGGCTGCGTCAAGTGCGCGGCGTTGCTCCTGAAGGATGTCAACGGCTTTGTTGCGAATCTCCGTGCTCAACTGAGTGGCGGCATTAACGGTGCGCAACTGTTTCTCCGAGTTGTCCTTCAACTTCTTGAACTCGTCCAACTCTTTCTGCGACAGCGTTTGCAGGTTCTTGAACGAAGCCTCAGCCTTTGTAACATAACCCGACATGTTTTTGTAATACTCCTTTTCTGTCTTGAGCTGTTCCTGGGCTTCTTTCAGCACCTTGGTGTCGTCTTTCAGCAGTTTGTCCAGACGCTGAAGCTCCAGCAGGTAAGACTGACCCTGATAAATAGAGCGGAGCGTGTCAAGGTTGAATTCCGTCAAATGAATGTTGAGCGGAGCAACATGTTGTGCGGACATTGACACAGTCAGCATAACGAAGAAAGCAAAAATGATTGACTTTTTCATAATAATTGGTATTTAAAAGTAGTATTGATTTCGCAGGTTGAACAACAATTTTCATTTTGACGCTGCAAAGATACAAAAAAATTTGGTAATTTGCAAAAAAAATTGTAACTTTGTGTGCTTTTATTGATTTTTCCTTAATTTGATGGAACACACTAAGCAATTTGTACACCATATTTCCAAAGAACTGGTCAATCTGATGCCTATAGCGCAGTTTGATGGCGAAACGATTATCGTTGACCAACCCGAGCAGGTTGAAAAGGCTGTCAAGTATCTGCGTTCGTGCAGGATAATCGGGATTGATACGGAGTCTCGTCCATCTTTTACGCGGGGTATTCACTATCCGACTGCTCTGTTGCAGGTCGCATCCGAGCAACGGTGTTACCTCTTCCGGCTTAATAAGATTGGTATGCCTGTCGAATTGGCGCACCTGTTCAGCAACAAAAATATATGCAAGGTCGGACTCGCGTTCAAGGATGATCTCAACGGTTTGCGGCGACTGCACGACTTCAAGCCTCAGAACTGCATTGACCTGCAATCGCTCGTTGCCAAATACGGCATTCTGGATTTGGGTTTGCAGAAAATTTTTGCCATCGTTTTCGGCAAAAAGATTTCTAAATCGCAGCAACTCACCAATTGGGAAGCCGATACACTGACAGCTGAGCAGGCGCGTTATGCCGCTACCGATGCTTGGGCTACGCTGCTTATTTATCTTGCTCTGAAAGATTCCGAGCCCTTACCCAAACGCGAAGTGGACCGCCTCAAGTTCGCCGAACGCGAAGCACAAGTGCAACACCAGCTTGATGTTAATATGCACAAAGATATTGACAAGGCGGTTGAAGTGTTGCAGAACGGCGGAGTGATTCTGTATCCTACTGATACGGTCTGGGGATTAGGATGCGACGCTACGAACAATGAGGCTGTTGAAAAACTCTTCCGGCTCAAGCAGCGCGAAATAGGGAAATCAATGTTGGTATTAGTGGACTCTATCGATAGAATCCTAGACTTTACTCGAGAGATTCCCGAAGTTGCAATGCAGTTGTTACAGGTTTCCGAACCCGAAGAAGGCACGTTGCCCAAAGCCGTGACAATCATCTATCCCAACGCCTGCGGCGTATCAAAAGATATCTTGGCGGAAGACGGCAGCCTCGGGATGCGTGTTACGTATGAGAAATTCTCCAATATGCTTTGCAAGCAACTCGGCAAGCCGCTCGTTTCTACCTCTGCCAACTTCTCCGGACGTCCCACACCGAAGACTTTTTGTGAGATTGATGCCAAACTGCTGGAGACCGTTGATTATGTCTGCCATTCGCGGCGAAGTGATAACAAACCTGCCAAACCCAGTACAATCATCAAGGTTGGTACGGATGGCTCATTCAAAATTCTTCGCCCATGAACGCGCGCCGCAAACAACAACTGATCTATCTGATTGCAGATATCATCAGTAGCGAACTGGTTTGGATATGCTTCCTCGGCTTCCGGTGGATGGTATATGATGGGCGTGTAGCATTGCTGGATGATGTGCTTGTACCTGCTTTCAGTTTTTGGAGACCGTTGATTGTTTATCCCATCGTTTGCGTAGTTGTCTATTACCTCTCGGGATATTATCTGCGCCCGTTCCAGAAACCACTATGGCGCGAGTTCCTGCGAACATTCTTTGCCGCGATATTCATTTCGCTGTTGTTCTTCTTCGTTATAGTGATTGACGATCCGACGGAGAATTACCGCAGATATATCGTCTCGCTGCTTGTGCTGTTTGGCCTGCAGTTCACCCTTAGTTATATTCCACGCCTGATAATCACCTTGTTATCCCGCAGTATTGGTGTTCGCCAGACGCACGAGGTGTGTTCGCTGGAGGATGTCGATAAACTGCGTGTGCGTGAGTCGGATGAAATAATCATCAATCTGCCGGGCAACTATACCGAGAATCAGTTGTACGAGATTATTGCGCGCCTGTATCCGCTGCGCTGCGATATAAGTATTGTACCGCGCGTGTACGACATGCTTACCGGTGCTGCACGAATAGGGCATATCGACAAGCCTTCGCTCATCCGAATCACCGAACATAACATGATTGATGCCGAGTTGTGTATCAAACGCGCGTTCGATGTCACGGCTGCTGCATTCGGACTGATTATCCTCTCACCGCTTCTGCTGTTCATTGCCGTGTTGGTCAAATGTACGTCCAAAGGACCGGTTCTTTACAGTCAGGAGCGAATAGGAATGTATGGTCTGCCGTTCCGGATATTCAAGTTCCGTACAATGATTGACCACGCCGAGGATGACGGTATTCCGCGTATCACGCTGAATGGCGATCCGCGAATCACCAAAGTCGGACTTTGGCTCCGCAAGTTCCGATTGGATGAACTGCCGCAGTTGTGGAATATCCTGCGCGGAGAGATGTCCGTTGTAGGTCCGCGACCGGAGCGTGCATTCTTTATTGCCAAAATCATGGAGAAAGCTCCGTATTATTGCCTGTTGTACAAGGTTCGTCCGGGATTAACCAGTTGGGGACCAATTCGCGTCGGATACACCGATACGATGGATAAAATGATTGAACGCCTGAATTGTGATATTGTATATGTGGAGAACATGTCTCTGCTGCTGGATATGAAAATCATGTTCTATACCATAGGTGTCGTGCTGACAGGCAAAGGACAGTAACAATTTGCAACTATGACATACGATCAAGCTATCAAGCGAGTTGAACAGATTGTGCACGAACTGGAACAAACAGAAGCACTTTCTGTCAGCGAATACAAGAAAAAAGCAGCAGAAGCTCAGGAACTCCTGAACTTCTGTCAATCTCAACTTGTCGAATTGGAGAAATCACTCACTGAGCAAGACTGATGCAGACTGATGCAATTTTGAGTGCCTGCTCTTCTTTGCGTGTCATTTCAGCTTTGGTCTCGGGCGTTTTATCCGCCTGCCCGGTGAGGTGCAACAATCCGTGCGCTATGATTCGCAGCAGTTCGTATTCAGCCGCTACTCCCACTTCTGCAGCATTGTGCTGCACCATTTCCCAGGAAATAAATATGTCACCGTTCACGCAATGCGGTGTTGTGTAGTCAAACGTGATAACATCGGTATAATAGTCATGCCCGAGGAACTCGCGGTTGACTGCCAGTTCTTTATCGTCGGAGCAGAGGATATATGTCAGTTCGCCTATCGTGAAGTTGTACTGCGCAGCCACTTGCCTGAGCCAACGCTGCAAGCGTGCCTGCTGATTGTCGATGAGCGATATCCGCTCATCGCCTAACGAACCGTCATAGAGGAATTGTATCATCTTAATGGAAGAACAAGTATGCCAACAATATTGCCGCTACTATGCCGGCAAAGTCTGCCAGCAACCCGCACGCGAGCGCGTAACGCGTATCCTTAATATTCACACTTCCGAAATATACGGCAATGATGTAAAAGGTGGTATCGGTTGAACCTTGCAGAATACTTACCAGCCTTCCAACAAACGAGTCGGCTCCGTACTGCACCATAGCATCTACCATCAGTCCGCGTGCACCCGAACCGGATAGCGGACGCATTAAGGCTGTGGGCAGCGCCGGCACAAAATCCGTATTCAATCCTACCGCAGCAAAGCACCATGCCAAACCGCTAACGAGCATATCCATTGCTCCGCTGGCGCGGAACATGCCTATTGCCACAAGCATGGCAATCAGGTAAGGTATGATTCCTATCGCGGTGCTGAAACCGCCTTTGGCGCCTTCGATGAACGCGTCATAGACGTTGATCTTTTTCACCATGCCGGCAATAATGAACCAGCAAATCACGCCCAGCAGCAAGACTGCAGCCAGAACGGCAGACCAGCGGCTGACCGTTTCCTGCGGAAAATACATGGCTGCGGCTATCACTCCGCCAACAAACAGTGTCAATCCTCCCAATGTGCCCAATATAACTTTGTCCAACAGGTTAATCCGCTGAATAACAGCCACTGCTACGACACCGGTGATAGCAGCGAAGTAGGTTGCCAGCAAAATGGGCAGGAATACATCGGCAGGATTCGCCGCACCGAGTTGGGCACGATACGTCATGATACTTACCGGCACAAGTGTCAGACCGCTTGTGACGAGCACGAGGAACATGATCATCGGATTGGACGCACGCGACTTGTCGGGGTTCGTCTCCTGCATCTCCCGTAGTGCCTGCAAACCCAGAGGTGTGGCGGCATTGTCGATACCCAGCATAGTGGCGCTGATGTTCATCAGCATGGAGCCGAAAGCCGGGTGACCTTTAGGCAGGTCGGGAAAGATTCGCGTAAAGAACGGACTCACGCCGCGTGAGAGTTGGTTCACTACACCTGCCTGCTCGCCGATCTTCATGATTCCCATCCACAGAGACAATACACCGGTCAGACCGATGGAAATCTCAAAACCTGTTTTTGCACTGGCAAATGTCGAATCCAGGATGGCGGACATAACTCCAGCGTCACCCATCACAAGCCATTGAATGCAGCCCACCAAGACCGCAATAAGGATCAATCCAATCCAGATATAATTTAATGCCATATTCTCTTATCAGCCAAGTTTGGCTGAGGGAGTTGTGTAGTTATTGCTCCCAGCCGTTGAATATCTCTGAGCCGTAAATGTTGTTTTCGTCGGGGTCGTGCAGCGGTGCCCATATTTGTGCAAAGAACGGGTTGGTCTTGGCAACTTCGTCCCAGTGCCACGGGCGCTCGTCTTCTTTTCCTCTATACGGGAAAGGCATGTCACCGGGTGCCCAATGTCCGCCCAGCAGAATCAGTCGCGGTGTAGCCTCAAACACTTCTCCGGATGCTGACTGCCATTGCAATGGAGTATCCCAATCGCCTTGCTTCATTGTCTTGCTCAGACATTTGCCTCCACGGAAAGCGGCTGCCTGTTGCATGTCAGCAAGCGAGAACTCCTCCATTGGTTTACTTTCATCGTAACCGTGATCAAGAATAACGGCTTCGCGGGAGTTATGGCTGAGGTCCATATCTTTCCAGTCGGGAATGCGATTGTAAGCCTCCATACTGCCGTAGTAAGCGTGAATGCGCGGTGTGATGTTGTGGCGGATCCACCATTGTGTGCCGTGCTCCTCGCTATATGCCATGGCGCGCATCGCCAATTTGACGATATGCGGTACGAGTTTGGCTGCCTTGGTGATACGTGCAATCTGAATGCCCTTTGGCACACTTGGCGATTTTGCCATTTGTGCAAAATACTCTTTAACAGGAATATTCGCACGGAAAGGAATGATTTCGTTCAGCTTGTCACTGTCCAGATACCACATCCCGTGGAAGTTACGTGTGGTGAACCATTTGGTGTTGAAAATCAGTTCGGGTCGCGGACAACCGATGGCGTCGAGTAGCAGACATTCGAACTCATAGTTCGACAGGCGGTACTCTTCGCCCGAGCCGATGTTATAGTAGTTCTTCCAGAACGATTCAGGTACTTCGTCACGGCACACACCTTCCAGCAGTCGTCCGCTATCCTCAACCGTAGCCCACTCCAGCACTCCGCGGATAGGGACGTGGAACATGATCGGGTCGTAGTTCTTCAGGATGGCCGGATATAGAATACCCGACTGCCGGAGGCTTACCCAATGCTTGATAGGCGAGTTGGTGATGATGCGTTCGGCGAGTACTTTGGTTATGCCGTAGTGGTCGTAGGCAGAGACGCAAATAGGATCGCCTGTGCGTCCCCAGTGCAAAGGTTCGCGGCGATCGCCCATCTGTGCAACGCTGCCGATATACACAACTTTGGGTTGTTTGTCTTCGGGCTGTGCGAGTACGGCGTTGCGAACATTTTCAGCAGCGGTTATGTTTGTTTTGTAGGTGGCTTTGGGGCGATAGTCGGCAGCCGGAGAAACCATACCTCCTACATGCAGAACGACATCTGCGCCTGTTACGCCACGCAGCACGTCCTCATAACGGGTTAGGTCGCCCCATACGACGCTCAGTGCCGGATATTCTGCAGCCAGCGGTTCGAGCAGGGCTTTGTTCTTCTGGCTGGGTCGCGCCAAGACGCGTACGTCATAACGGTCGGGATACCGCAGCAGTTCGTTCATGCCGGCGTGTCCCATAGTGCCGGTGGCACCTGTAAGGAATATAGTTTTTTTCATTCTTCTTCAGTAATTATGATTTTGGGGTCTTGCAGCGTTTGTTCCTGCAAGTGGTCTTGCTGAACGTGTTGCTGTTCGTCTTTGTCGTGCGCCATGGACTTACGCCTGCTGCGGTAAGGCATCGGTTTATTGTCGCGAATATGTTCCCACACGCGAACAACGAATGAACGCGTATTGGAGATCAGTTGTATGTTCCAGAGATTATTCTGCTGTTCTTCTTCAGCCGCCTTGTATTGATTAGCCATCTCGACATCGTTATCGGTGAGCACAAGCAGTTGATCGCCCACCTGCAGTTCACTTTGCCCGGTGGGTACGAAGAAATCTTCGCCGCGCCTTACCATGATAACCAAGGTGTGTTGAGGGATAGTTATCTCACGGAGGTGGTTGCCTTTGGCAATCACATCCTCGGTTACCTCTATTTCTGTGGCAGACGACTGTATCTCTTCCGGCAGTTCGAGGTCAAAATGTTCCAATTTGCGCAGTTTGACAGGTTCGGTGGCAATGTTGAGTTTGCGTGCCATGGCGGATAGTGATGTGCCTTGTACGAGTAGCGACACAAGCGTGCAAAGGAAGATGATGTTAAACAGCACATCGGCGTGCGGCACACCCTCCGCCTTGCACATGATGGCAAACACGATAGGCACAGCCCCCTTGAGTCCTACCCAACTGAGGAAAGCTTTGTCGTTGCGCGTGTATTGCTTGAAGGGTATCATGCACAACCAGACTGATAACGGGCGAGAGATAAACACCATCACGATGCTGACAATGAGTCCAGCCAGAAGGATGTGCCACGACAGCAGTTCGTGTGGGCGAACCATCAAACCTAACATCAAGAACATTACCAATTGTGACAGCCACGTCAAGCCATCGAAGAACGATTTGGTTTGATGCTTGCGCGTGAACTTGCTGTTACCAATGATGAGTCCGCCTACATATACAGCCAGATAGGTGTTACCCTTCATGAAATAAGTGACAGAGAAGATAAAAATGCACGCTGTGAGAACCATGATCGGGTACAGCGATTCGTTGGACAATCTGACACGGCGCATCAGTTCGACCAGTCCGCGACCGAAGAAAAAGCCGATTACTGTACCCATGACGAGTTGGATAACGATCGTCTGTACAATCTCTAATCCACTGACCGCGGCACCGGCAGTAACCACGCCAATCAGAGTGGTCGTCAACACGTATGCCATCGGGTCGTTGGCACCGGATTCCAATTCCAACAGCGGGCGCAAGTTATGCTTGAGTCCTACACCGCTGGTACGCAGGATTGAGAATACGGATGCCGAATCCGTTGATGACATGGTAGCCGCCATCAGCAGGGCAAGACTCAGGGGGATAGTAGCACCAACCCAATCATACACGTAAAACATGATGACGCCTGTAATCAGTGCCGTGAGTAGCACACCGATAGTGGCTAATGTCACACCGGGTGCCATAACCGGCTTGATGTCGGTGAGCCTGGTATCCATGCCACCTGAGAACAAGATGATACACAGGGCAATGGTACTGATTGCTTCTGCCGTTTCGGTCTGAAGCATATACCCCACACCATCATCGTTGAAGATGACACCTATACCATCGGGACCGAACAACATTCCCACTCCCAAAAACAACAGCAGAGCAGGTACGCCGAACTTATAGCCTATCTTATCAGTAAAGATGCTCGCAAAAAACAGGAGCGAAAGAACTAATAATACAACTTCAACTTGCATATATATATCGGGATTAGTTCGTCAGACGGATGCCGTTGTGCTTATTTGTTGGCAGAAGGTTTGGGCTTCTTGAGCAGGTATTCGTCAATTATCTCTACAATATTCTCCTTGGGATACAATCCCTTCAGTATGATCGGTTCACCTTCGACGGGAATATACAGTACTTGCGGGATGCTGCTAATCCGGAAGACGCCTGCGAGTTCGCGTTCGCGTTCGGTATCGACCTTATAGAACTTAACCTGATCGCAGTAGGTTTGGCTAAGTTCTTCCATGATGGGTGCGAGCCGTTTGCACGGTCCGCACCATGTGGTGTAGAAATCAATGACGCAGGGTTTGTCGCCTTTGTAATGCCAATCGGCATTGGTGGTATAGTCGAAGATACGTTCCTTAAACTGTTGTGTGGTAAGGTACGTTACATCGTCAGCCATGGCAGGCAGGATAAGACCTAACATAATCAAGGCTGATAACAGGATTTTCTTTTTCATTGCAATTGTCCTTTCATAAATTCGTTGTAATCGTCCATAGTCTTGCCGTTGCCAATCAGTTTGCTGTTGGTTTCGGTGATAGGCATGACGGTTATTTGCCGGTTGGTGACGAGTGCTTTCATCTCTTCGCTCTCGAGGAGTATGCCGATGTACCACTCGGCTTCATCCATCGACTCCATTCCGCTGATACGCAGTGTCGGTCCAGCGCTATAGGCTTGCAGAGCGGTGAGGTCGAAGTCTCGGATAAGGAAGCGCGTGAAGTTGAACAGCGCCACTTCGTAGAGCAGGTTGTTGAGGTCGGCTTGTATCTCTTCGTCCGTCATGACGGAAGTGGCAGGGTAGATGAGCAGTACAAAAGCTTTCTCGTTGCGCTCGGCAGAGAACTGAACCGTTGTGTCGGCAGCCTGCTCTTCGGGTTGCACATCTTCGCGTTTGGTAGAGAGAGTGGATACAGCGCCGCCTTTCTGGCTCTCCATACCTTGTCCGAGCATAGCCAGCATATCGCGGCTCATGGTTGCCAGTTCGGAGTCAGGGTAACGGGCAATCATATCACGCAGCGACTCGGCAAACGAGTCTTTGCCCTCGGTGCGGGCTTTGGCAACCGCGTTGAGGAACAGGAACCGCGGCATTAGTGGCGAGAGCGGATAGTTCTGCTCGGCATGTTGCGTGTTTGCCTTGACGGTAGCGAACTGCCCGACGCGATAGGCGTTGTAAGTAGCCTCGTAGAGCGAATCCTGTTCGGCAGCCATACGGCGGAGTTGTGCGAAGTACTGCGGGTCGGCAACAATCTTCGCCTGCTTGGTGTCAGGATACTTGGTGAGTATGGCCTGTCGTGCGCTTTCGGCTTCGGCAGGTTTGTTGTCCTTGAGCGCATCGAGGTAACGGGTGTAGTACAGTTCGACACAACGCTTGTCTTGCGGGAAGCGCCTGCAGAACTCCTCGAATGTGGCGTCTGCCTGAACGGTGTCCTGAAGTTTGTCCTTGTAGATGAAGATCATCTTGAACATGGCATCGGCTATAGTGGAGTCGCTTATGGCGAATTCTTCGGGCGTGCGCGGAATCTGCTGGAGGTAATACGCCGGGTCGTAGATATCCGTTACGCGCGGTTTGACTGCTGCTGTGCTGTCGGCAGCGATGCTGTCGGTTGATTCGCTGAGTTCGGAATCTTCGGTCGATTCGTCGGTAGGCGGAGTCCAGTCGCCTGAAGAGGCTTTGCTCTTGCGCCGCCAGTTGTCTTCCAGCGGTCGGTTACCCCAGCGGCGTGAGAACTCCTGTTTGCCGTTACGCATGAGCTGAGCGTTGTAGAAGTACCACTCGCCCGTTGCTCCTGCTCCGCCGAACATCTTTGACGTGTTGACACTGTTCAGCCCTTTGTCGCGTGCTTCGCGCTCCTGTTGAACGGCTTTGGCAGAGTCTTCGGCTTCGGCTTTGCGCAGGTCGGCTACGACTTTTTCGGCAATCTTGAGTTGTTCGTCTTCGCTGAGCGTGCTCAGGTGCTGCAGCGAGTCTTGCAGAACGACTGTGCCGTATTCGGTGCTCAGTTCGTCAAGAACTTCGGCGAGTGTTCGCGTTCGCTGGTAACCTTCGGATTCGGCGGGAAGGATAGTGATTGCCTCGGAGTAGCATGGCGCAGCCTTGGTGTAGTTGCGCTGTGCGTAATAGATGTCACCGGCTTTGAGGAGCACGGCAGCCTTGTCCATGCCGTTCTTCTCGCTCTTCTCGATAGCCAGTTCGTAGTTCTCGAGTGCTTGCGCGGTGTCGTGCTGTGCAAGATAGATGTCACCGATAGCGCCGTAGAGGACGTCAAGTTGCTCGTGGTACTTGTAGTTCTTCGCCATGTTTTTGAGTTGGCGAACCGACTTCTTCTTGTCGGCAGACACGAGTGCCATGCGGATGCGTGCATTAAAATCCATCTGCACAGGCGGATAGAGCCGCGTGCACTTTTTGTAAGCATCATAGGCATCGGCAGGTTTGCCGTCGAGTTCGTATAGTTGGCCGAGTACGTAAGCGAAGCGTGCGCGGTTGCCTTTGCGTTTCTCGTCGGGCATAGCCAGTTTGACGAAAGGAATAGCCTCCTTGTACTGCTTGGCTTTGAGCCGGATATCTGCCGTTGTGGCAGCGTAGAGTGAGGCGTGCTTGCGCTTGAGATTGTCCGCCTGCACCTTGTTGAGCATATCTTCCGCCTCGTATATCCAGCCCATCTCGGCGTAGGCTCGTGCGACCCATAACTGGCATTGCGCGACAACATCGGCATCGTAGTCGTAATGCCGCATGACGTAGTTGAATGTACCTACCGAGCCGAGGAAATCGCCCTTGTGGAACTCTGCCTGCCCGAGTAGGATCCAGGCGTCCGCCAGTTCTTTGTTGAACTCGCCCTGCTTGAGCCACGCCTTGTATTTAGGGTCTTTGGAGCGATTGGGGTCGGGTTTGGGTTTTGCCTTTATTGAGTGGAGTTTGATACACTTGCGGCACTTCTCGATAGTGACGTCCATTTTGCCGGAAGCGGATTCAGCGGCTTTGTGGTCGGAGACGGGGTACAGGGGCAACATCTCGCCGTAGTTGTCCTCGTGGGCAGTGGCGATCTGTTCCAGTCCTTCGTTGAAGGCGTTGCGTCCGTTGAAGGCGATGTTGTACTTCGTTTTGGTCTGGTGATACCAGCGTGACATGCCGGTGTTCTTCTGTGTGGAACAGGAAGACGCCAGTAGCGCCAGCAGAACGGCGGCGAAGAAATATGTTATGTGGCTATGAAGTTTCAAGGGAGGTATGATGTGTTATGTATGATGCATGATGTATGATGTGTGATGTTTGATGTGTGGTTAGTGAGCGGTTAGTCCTTTGACATGCGAGGGCGCGGCGACGAACTCCTTGAGGTAGTTGGGTTCGAAGTACGCGATGTCCTTGCCTGCAACGGTTCGCACGAGTTCGGGGTTGTTGCGGTAGGCGTGCGCCAGTTGTCCGGCAGCTGTGCCGGTGGGCAGAATACCGTCAATCCAATGTGCGTGCGGATGGCTAATGACCGATCTGCACTTGTCGGCGCCGTTGCCGCAGAAGTAGATGTCATGGTCGGCGAGCAGGTCGGCAAAGCTCTGTTCGTCAATCACCTTGGCTGCAAGGGGCTGAACGACACGGAGATTGGTGTCATACACGGTGCAATATACCTCCATGCGTCGTGCGTCAATCATCGGGCAGATCAGCGTTGGGTGTTGAGTGACATCCCCCGACCCCTTCTCAGAAGGGGAGATTGGTTGAGTATTGAGAGCTGCGTGCGCAATGACGGCGAGAGTGGGTACAGCGAGCAGCGGTATTTCCAGCCCGTAGCACAGCCCTTTGGCAAGTGAGGCGGCGATGCGCAGTCCTGTGTAGGAGCCGGGACCTTCGGAAAGAACGATGGCGTCCAAAGCAGGTTTTGCTTCGTTACTACACGAAGAGGCGGAAGTGCTGAGGCTTGCCAGCAGTTCTTGCACATAAGCGGGTAACAAGGCGGCGTGGTTGCTGCCGGTGAGGTTGCAACGTTCAGCAATAACCTTGCCGTCTTGCAGCAGAGCGGCAGAGCAGACGTCGGTTGAACTATCTAATGCGATTGTAGTCATATTGATTGGTGTGAGGCGCATACGCGTTGTTTATTGTGTAGTGCATACGCGCACGCAAAAAGCCCACAAAGTTACAAAAAATAAATCGGAAATGCAAATTTTTGAGGGATTTTTTGGTTTGTTCTGAGATTTTGATTAGTCGTGTGGGCAAAAGCGGGGAAAACTGGCGGCGGAAGCAACGAAAATGAAGGGAATATGCGGGGAAGCAGCAGTCTTTTGAAATGAATGGAAAACGGCATAAAGTATATATATACATAGTATATATATAGTATGTGCATGAAAAATGAAAAACAGGGCTATTATCCTACGGTTATCCTACGGTTATGTTGCGGTTATCATTTGGTAAGGTATCGATATGGTATCGAAAACGGAATGGAAATGGAATGGAAACGGGTCGGGAATGGAGCGGAGACGGGGTGAGAGAAAACGGTGCGGGGAAAGATTGAGGGAAGACCGAAGAGAGGCCAAGAAAAGAAAAAATGCAGAAAAGTAACATTTTTATGCGTGAAAATTTGCAAATGTGGGAATTTTTTCGTAACTTTGTGCGATAATTCTACGCGTGCGCCAAAATGCGCGCGGAAGCAAGCGCGAATGCGACAATATAATCAAAGCAGTTGAACAAATATACGCGAAGCAAGCAATCAACAAACACAAAACAAACAAAATACAATAAACAAACAATTAAAAATCAAACAAAATTATGGTAAGTTACAAGGAATTAGGTCTTGTGAACACCCGTGAGATGTTCGCCAAGGCAATCAAGGGCGGGTATGCTATCCCTGCATTCAATTTCAACAACATGGAGCAACTTCAGGCTATCATCAAAGCTTCGGCTGAGACAAAGAGCCCGGTTATTCTGCAAGTATCGAAAGGCGCCCGCAACTACGCCAACCAAACGCTGCTGCGTTACATGGCACAAGGTGCTGTAGAATATGCCAAGGAACTTGGCTGGGAGCATCCGCAGATCTGTCTGCACCTGGATCACGGTGACAGCTTCGAACTTTGCAAGAGCTGCGTAGATTTCGGATTCTCGAGCGTGATGATCGACGCATCGTCGCTGCCTTACGAGGAGAACATTGCTCTGACTAAGAAAGTGGTAGAGTATGCTCACAAGTATGACGTAACCGTTGAGGCTGAGCTGGGCGTATTGGCAGGTGTAGAGGACGAAGTATCGTCGGCAGTTAGCCACTATACCAAGCCTGAGGAGGTTGTTGATTTTGCTACCCGTACGGGTTGCGACTCGCTGGCAATCTCGATCGGTACGAGCCACGGTGCATACAAGTTCACTCCGGAGCAGTGCACGCGTGACCCGAAGACCGGCAGGCTCGTTCCTCCTCCATTGGCCTTTGATGTACTGGACGCTATCATGGAGCAACTGCCGGGCTTCCCGATCGTACTGCACGGTTCGTCAAGCGTTCCGCAGGAGTATGTAGATATGATCAACAAATACGGCGGCAAGTTGCCTGACGCAGTAGGTATCCCCGAGGAGCAACTGCGCAAGGCTGCGAAGAGTGCCGTCTGCAAGATCAATATCGACTCGGACAGCCGTCTGGCGTTTACTGCAGCCGTTCGCAAGGTATTTGCAGAGAAGCCGAGTGAGTTTGACCCGCGTAAGTACTGCGGTCCTGCTCGCGACCTGATGGAGGAACTGTACAAGCACAAGATCATCAACGTGCTGGGTTCGGACGGCAAGGCTGAGTAATTTTATAATTGGTTTGAGTCCTTCGGACTTTGTTTGAGAGTTTGAGGGTTTGAAGGTTTGAGAGTTTGAGGGTTTGAAGGTTTGAGAGTTTGAGGGTTTAAAGAGATTTCAATATGACACTGAATAACTTTGAGGATTTGGAAATTTGGAAGTTATCCCGCACTTTAAGTAAGGAGATATACCAAATAACCAATTCTCTTGAGTTTAATAGCGACATACGTTTCCGTTCTCAAATAAGAGCCGCTGCAGGATCTATTATGGATAATATAGCGGAAGGTTTTGAGCGGGAAGGTAAAAAGGAATTTATCCAATTCCTATATGTAGCTAAAGGGTCATGTGGTGAGGTCCGTAGCCAATTATGCCGAGCCATGGATGTTGGCTTTATCTCAACCGATCAATATACCTCTTTGGCAGAACAAACGAAAAGGATAGGGGCTAAAGTATCCAACATGATTCGTTACCTCAAAACTTCTGAAATTGAAGGAAATAAGTTCAAGAAATAAGCAACCTCAAACAACATCAAACAATATCAAACAACATCAAACAACATCAAACTACCTCAAACATCCAAATAATTTCAAACCTCTAAACAAAGCACATAGTGCTCAACTAATATAAACAATTAATATTATGCTTCCATTTATGACAGCCGAACAGGCTGCTGAATTGATACAGAACGGCGACGTCTTGGGCATGGGTGGTTTTACCGCCACGGGTGTGCCCAAGTCGGTACCGTTTGCTCTGGCACAGCGTGCCGAGAGATTGCACGCCGAAGGCAAACCTTTCCGCGTAGGTCTGGAGACCGGTGCTTCGATGGGTGACAGTTGCGATGGCGCGATGGCACGCGCTCACGCAGTTGAGTTCCGTACTCCGTATCAGTCGAACAAATCGATGCGCGAGGAGATCAACGCCGAAGGCACACATTACTTCGACATGCACCTGAGCCACATGGCACAGGATCTGCGTTACGGCTTCCTGCCTCGTCCGAAATGGGCGATCATCGAGGCGTCGTATGTAGGTGAGGACGGTACGATCGTTCCTGCCGCAGGTATAGGTATCATGCCTACGATCTGCAACATGGCAGAGAAGATCATTATCGAGCTGAATGAGATGTTCCCTGCTTCGATGCGCGGCATGCACGACCTGTATGAGCCGCTGGATCCGCCTTATCGCAAGGAGATACCTATCTACAAGCCGTCTGACCGTTGCGGTAGCGACCATATCAAGGTTGACCCGAAGAAGATAGCCGCTGTAGTGAAGACGAACCGTCCGAACGAGATTCCCGCTTTCACTCCTGTGGATGAGACGACCGCGAAGATTGGTGCTAACGTAGCCGCGTTCCTTGAGGCCGAACTGAAAGCCGGAAGGATTCCTGCGTCGTTCCTGCCGATCCAGTCGGGTGTAGGCAACGTAGCCAATGCCGTGCTGGGCGAGTTGGGCAAGAACCCGCATATCCCGCCGTTTGAGATGTACTCGGAGGTTGTACAGGACTCGGTTATCGACCTGATCAAAGCCGGTCATTGCAAGTTTGCTTCGGGCTGCTCGCTGCGTCTGGTAGAGAGCAAGATGGCCGAGGTGCTGGCAGACCTGGACTTCTATCGCGACAAGCTGCTGCTTCGTCCGCAGGAGACATCGAACAACCCGGAGATCATCCGCCGACTCGGTCTGATTGCTATCAACACGGCTCTGGAGGCAGATATCTACGGCAACGTTAACTCGACGCACGTGACGGGTGTAAAGATGATGAACGGTATAGGCGGTTCGGGCGATTTTGCACGTAACGCTTACCTGAGCATCTTCACGACCGCTTCGACCGCGAAGAACGGTGCTATCTCGTCAATCGTGCCGATGGTGACCCACGTGGATCACTCGGAGCACTCGGTGAAGGTGATCGTAACCGAGCAAGGTGTGGCTGACCTGCGTGGCAAGAGTCCGCGTCAGCGTGCCGAGGAGATCATCAACAACTGCGTCGCTCCCGAGTACAAAGAGATGCTTCGCGACTATCTGAAACATGCAAAGCACGGTCAGACACAGCACAACCTGTCGCTGGCTTTCGCTATGCACGAGGAGTTCATGAAGTCGGGTGACATGCGGAACACGAAGTGGGAGAACTACCTGAGGTAGTTTAGAGTTGAGCGTTTAGAGTTTAGTGTAGTTCGTAAGTTGAACGTTTAGAGTAAGACTATGAACAATCAAATTCGGAACATAGTAACAGCGGTGCTGCTCGCCTTCGGGTGGGTAGCACCCTTGTGCGCCGCACCTCTGACACAAGCGGAGGTAGATGCGCTGTACGAACGCATCGATGCGTTGTATGCAGAAGGAATGAATGCCTACAAAGCAGGCGATTACGCCAAGACGGCAACTCTGCTGACGGAGGCAGTTGCTCTGCAAAAACAGATCGCCGAAGATGAAGACCTATTGGCAATGAGTACCACGTTGGCTGCGGCTCAGTCGCAAGCCGGTGCGTACCAAGCCGCCTTAACAACAACAGAAAACTCGATAGCTCTTGCCAAACGTCTGAAAGGCGATTCGGCACCAGAGCTGACCCAATTGGAAAACAACCGCGCCTATCTGCAGAGCAAGATCAGTATGCCCGTGGAGGAGCGCGTAGAGATAGTGCGCCACACGATCGTCCGTGAGGCGGATACGACCGCTGCCCAACGGCTGTTCGCACAAGCCACGGCGGCTTACCGTCAGGGCGAGTGCCAGAGAGCCTTGCAGCTGACGCGTCAGGCTGTGGCGATGGATACGCTGAAGTTGATCTATGACTCGGATATTCGTACGGCGTATCATAACATTGCCGCGTGCCGGATGGAAGGTGCGCGCGGGCAGAAGAACAGAGGCGAATACAAGCAGGCGCTCAAGAGTCTGCAAGCTATACTGGACGAGTTCGGGCAGTCGGCACCGAAGAAAGAGATAGAGAGTGAGATGGCGAGTTGTTATAGTCTGAACGGCGATTACGAGAAGGCGATAAGCATCTATAACCGCCTGTTGCAACAAGACCCGACGAACGCCGCCATACAGAACAACCTGGCGCTGTGCTATGCGCGCATAGGCGACTACAGCCGTTCGCTGAATATGCAGGAGAAAGCGTTGCGTCTGACACCGGATAATGCCGAGTTGCTGACGAACATCGCTACGACGTATTTCCGTCAAGGCGACTACAGCAAGGCTCTGCAAACAACCGACCGTGCCGCGGAGATCATCCGCCGGAAAGACGGTGAGCAGAGTGCCTCCTACGCCACGGCGCTGGTGAACAGAGGTGCCTGTCTGGCAATGCTGGAGCGGACGGACGAAGCGCTGGCAGCCAACGAGCAGGCGCTCGCCATACAGAACAGTGTGCTCGGGGCGAACCATATCAATGTAGCCACGACGCTGAACAACATTGCCGACTGCCACTACCGCAGGCTGGATTATCAGCAGGCGATGGATAACCTGCAGCTGGCGGCGCAGATACGCAAGAACGTGTTAGGTGTACGGCATCCGGACTATATATTCACGGTGAACAATATAGCCGCGTGCTGTCTGGCTCTGGGCGACAAAGCCGGTTACGCCGCCCGCAAGCAGGAGTGCCTGAATTGGATGCTCTCCGATGTGCGGCAGAACTTCACGTGGCTGACCGAGCAACAGCGGCAACTGTTTGTACAACAGCGCACTCCGCTGCTGGAGGGAATAGTGGCATCGTATTGCCCGGACGGCATGCAGTACGACAAGCAGTTGCTGACCAAGGGACTGCTGCTGTCGTCGGCGGTGGAGCTGGAGCGAATCATGCACGAGGCAAAAGATGCGGAGATAACGCGTTTGTTCGGCGAGTTGCGCACGATACGATTGGCGTTGGACGGCCTATATGCGCAGCCTGCCGATGCGCAAGACAGGTCGCAAATAGAGCAACTCAGCCGTCAGGCGGAAGCAGCCGAGCAGCAGTTACTTGCCCGTTCGCAGGCGTACGGCAACCTGACGCGCAGCCTGACATATCATTGGCAAGACGTACAAAAGGCACTGAAAGATAATGAAATAGCCGTGGAGTTTGCCAAGGCAGGTCAGGGCGACGAGTCGCAGTATGTGGCGCTGGTGCTGCGCAAGGGCTGGAGTGCACCGAAGAGTGTGCGGGTAGGCAGGCAGGCGGATTTTGCCGAATATATACAGAAGCGCTACCGAGCCTACGAGTACGAGGAGTTGGGTAATGCTATCTGGCACGATGTGTTAGCAGCCGCCGGAGCCAAGGACGGCGAGGTGATCTATTTCTCGCCTGACGGATTTATGTACCAGATGGGTATTGAGTATCTGACCGCCGACGGCAAGCTGATGAACGACGCGTATCAGATGTGCCGGTTGTCGTCCACGCGTATGCTTTGCCAGAAGCCGAAGCGCGGCACGGGAAAAGATATGACACTGTTCGGAGGTCTGCTATACGGGCCAAACAATACGAAAGGTGAGAAGTTCCAATATCTGCCTGCAACGCTCAAGGAGGTGCAGAACATTTCCGCCATGTACCCGGGTTCGAAGACCATAACAGGCGGCGAAGGCACAGAAGAGGCGTTCTACGCCCTGTCGGGTCAGTCGCCTGCGCAGTTGCATATAGCTACGCACGGCTTTTATATCAAGGGTGAGCGTGCGCAGGAGATGGCTGCCGGCACGCGTGGTGCGGGATTCATCCGCATAGGTGCAAACAGCGAGGTGGCGGATAACTCGATGAGCCGCACGGGTCTGTTGCTGAGCGGCGCAGAGACAGGCTGGACGGGTACGGCGGCAGAACAGCATGCTGATGGCGTGCTCACGGCGCGGGAGATCATGCTGACCGACCTGCATACCACCGAACTGGCAGTATTATCCGCCTGCCAAACCGGAATGGGTGATATAGAGGCGGATGGCGTGGCAGGTCTGCAGCGCGGATTGAAGAAAGCCGGTGTGCAAACAATGATGATGAGTCTGTGGGACGTGAACGACGAAGCAACAGGAATGCTGATGACCACGTTCTACGAAGGATTGTTGCAGGGCAAGAGCAAGCAGCAGGCGTTGCATGACGCGCAGGAGAGAGTGCGGACGTTCACGGGCAACAGCGCCCAGGCACAACGTGCGATAAGCGAGGAAGAGGAGTATATGGCTGAGGTGGAAGAAGAACTTGCGGGCAACACGCGTGCCGCACGACCGCTGAAGTTCCTCAGGCAGAACGGCGGCAGAAACAGCACGAATGTAACGGTCAGCGAGGAACCGAAACTGCCCTACGCAGCACCGAGGTATTGGGCGGCGTTTATATTGTTGGATGCCTTGTAATATTAGTTCGGTTTTCTTTTGGCATCTTGGCGATTTTCGTTCGGTCATTATGTCCCACATAACTCCCTCACGAGAACTCACCAATCTGCTCAAAACAAAATCCGAACTTAGAGATAAGAAACGAAGATAAGAAACGAAGATAAGAAAACAGACATATTAACCCACTAAAATTTAATGAATATGAAAAGACCAATTACTGTAACTGCATTATGCCTGCTGATGGCATTCTGTGTGCCTGCAATGGTATCGGGTCAGTCTCGCGGCGGTTCCGACCAAGGCGAAAAGACCGAGAAGAAAGACAAAGGTCCGAAGCGTAGAGCCAACGGTTTGCAGAAGTATCAGACGTTCGTCTATACGAGCGAGGATCTGTCGGGCGAGATCGAGCGTCAGGTATCTGCCGACCGCGATGCGCTGAGTCGTGGTATAGGTGCCGACCTGCTGAGTGCGGGTCTGAGTGCCGCCACAGGTGCTGCTACGGGTTACATCTCTACGCTGGTGGAGATGGGTATAACCGCTATCACCAAACTGATCCAGCTCGATGCCCAGAACAAGAAAGAGTGGCAGGAGATGGTTAAGGAGGAGAGCGAGCTGATCATCACCATGGGTACGATAGCCGACCTGAACGACTTCTACAACTGCATGTCGCAGTATGGCCCAATGGATCCGAAAGGTATGCGTTTTGACGGTATAGGCTGTCTGGCAATGGAGGGCGAGGACACCACGTTCTACATCAGCTGCCATATCAACCGCAAGAAGATCGACCGTATCGTTCGTCACTCTAAGTTCGAACTGGTGATGGATACGTTCATGATCAACCCGTACAAAGCCGGTCTGCCTAACACCGATCTGCCGCTGTTGTTCACCTACGCCGACCGTAAGTCGTTCGACTTCACGATGAAGATGCGTATGGTTTCCTCATGGATGGACCAGTTGCCTGACTTGCATAAGGATCAGATTCTGGGTGAGTTCATGCTGAACGTGCCTGTTGATTCGGCATCGCTGGACGAGAACAATATGTTCCGTTACGTCCGTCAGGAGGGTGAAGCTCCCAAGTACGGTCTGGTAGGCGAGAGTTTCATTGTTCCGCGTTCGTACATGCCTTTGCGTGACGAGGACGGCAAGTACACCGAGAGCTGGGGTACAGGTCAGTACAAGATGGAGGTAGAGATTGTAGAGGTCTGCGGCGTATCTGACGAGTTCAAGAAGAACTGGCGTAAGGATTTCCGCAAGCGTAAAAAAATGACCGGCAAGATGTCAAAAGCTGAGGCTGAGATCTTGCAGATCTTCACCAACCAGCAGTGGGATAAGCAGGCTAAGCAATGGGTAGCCACCACGCTGAAAGGCCCGTCCACAGTGCTGAACAAAGAGGCCGCCAAGATGGTTGGCTCAAGTTACACTGCCGGTGGCAGTAAGTAATGCTGCTGCAGCTGTTTTGGACATATCTGAAAGTCGGTACATTCACGCTGGGTGGAGGTTACGCCATGTTGCCTCTCATCCAGCGTGAGGTAGTCGATTATCGCCGTTGGATCGATGAGACGGAGTTCCTGAACATGATTGCTCTGGCGCAGGCTGCGCCGGGAATCATTGCTGTCAACTCGGCGATTTTCATCGGCTATCAGGTAGGCATGCGGCATGTGCCTGCGTCATGGCAAGGCGGCTGGCGTGAGCGGGTGTATCCGTATCTGGCTGTCAGTGCTGCGGTTTTTGGAGCGGTGTTGCCGTCGTTTGTTATCATTCTGGCGATAGCCATGGTGTTCAGCAGTTACAGCAGTCTGCCTGCTGTGGAGGCTGTAATGAAAGGTGTTCGTCCTGCTGTGGTGGCGTTGATAGCCGCCCCGCTGCTCAGAATGGCAATGAAGGCGAACAACCCCAAGCCGTTCAAGGATGGTGGCGTGTGGCTGCTCGGCTGGTCGCTGGCGGCGGCATTGCTGATCTGGCTCGCGCGGGTCAGTCCGGTGTATATCATCATAGCCACTATCGTGCTGGCGTTGGCGGCAACGTGGCTGGGAGAAAGGAGGCATAGCAAACGATGATCTATCTGCAACTGTTCATCAGTTTCTTCAAGATCGGGCTGTTCGGCTTCGGCGGCGGATTGGCGATCTTGTCACTTATCCAGCATGAAGTGCTTGCCTACGGCTGGATGAGCGAGCAGGAGTTTGTGGATATAGTAGCTATCAGTCAGGTTACTCCCGGTCCGATAGGTGTGAACTGCGCGACCTACGTGGGTTATACGGCTACAGGCTCGGTGTGGGGCAGTGTGCTGGCTACCTGTGCAATGGTTCTGCCGGGGTTGGTGATCATGCTTACGCTGTGTAAGTTGTACCTGGTGCTCAGCACACGATTTGCCGACAATCCGTACTTCCAGAACACGTTGCGCTATCTCAGGTTTGCGGTGCTGGGACTGATTGCTGCTGCTGCGTTGCTGCTGATCACGCCGGCTACGTTCATCGACCGCTGGAGTGTAGTGCTCTTTGCCGGAGTGTTTGTGCTGACTATTCTGCCACAACTCATCCGCAGCAGGCAACCCGTAGTGAAACAGATTGTTACAACCCTGTCGCACCCTATACTGCTGATTGTGCTCGCCGGCGTTGCCGGTTACTTTATCTACCGCTAAGTTCTTCGTATGAAACGTTTTGCGTACATAGTATCGATACTGCTGATATGCATCCTGATGGTTGCATATATGCTGTCGTTGCTTGTTCGCAACGGTGAGGTGCAGACTGCAGCCGTGCGCTGGCTGGCGGCTGAGGTGTCGCAGGCGCTGAAGGCGGATATCGATGTCGGGCACGTCGATTACCGGTTCTTCAATACGCTGCATATCGACGATATCTATGTCTCCGATCAGCAGGGCGACACGCTGGCGTACGTCGGTACGGTAGATGTGCAGGTGCGCATGCGCGACCTGCTGCGCAAGAAGGTGTCTGTTCGCAAGGTGGCTATCGACCGCCCGTACGTCAATCTGCACGACCATAATTACGATTTTCTGGTGCGCGCCCTGCAGAGCAACGATACCACATCGCTCGACTCGCTGCCCGTAGCCATCGAGGTGAACGATGTGCATATCACGAATATCCGTGCGCGCATAGATACGCTGCTGCTGACGGATGCCGAGGCGCGTATGAGCCTGAACAGGCTGGATAACGAAGCCCTGGAGGCGGATATACAGACCTTGCACGGCAAGATCGTTGATTACCGCACGGCGGGCAAAGGTAAGCGTGCACGTACGCTGTTTGAGTTGTGTGCGATGGAGGCAAGTCTGGTGGCTAACGATACGTTGGTTGAGATGCCGAGGTTGTATGTGCGTCTGCCTCACTCGCAACTCAACAGCGAGGTCGTGCGAATCGATACCACCTCGTTCACACTGCGCCTGTCGGATACGTATATCACCGGCAGGGATCTGGGTCTGTTTATCCCGCAGGTACAGACTGCCGACGGCAAAGTGGGTCTGACGGCAGCCTTGCAGGGAAACAAAGATTCTGTCGTGCTCAACGAGTTGAGTATGTCGTACAAAAGCATACCGTTCTTCCGCGGCAACGCTACAGCCTACCAGTGGCAGGACTTCGACAGTCTGCGGCTGCGTGCCGAGTGCGAGGATCTGGTGGTTAAGGCAAGTCTGTTGCAGGACTTTATCGCCGACATTCTTGAGCACCCGTACCAGTTGCCGGTCGAGGCGTACCGATTAGGGGATATGCATTACAAGGGCGTGGTTAGCGGCCGCCTGCGTGACATGAATCTGCAGGGTACGTTCCGCAGTGCGTTGGGTGTGTTTACCACCGACGGACATGCGCAGATCGATGCGCAGTTCGACGATCTGGCGTTCAACGGTGCAATCGGCACCAAACGTTTCCAGTTAGGCAGACTGCTGGGCAACAAGGATCTGGGCTCGGTGGCGCTGAACATGCAGATGGACGGTCACATGGCGCAGGGACACCCGATCCACGGCAAGTTCCGCGGCGAGGTGCAGCGGCTGACCTACAAGCAATATACGTACACGAACATCCGCCTGGACGGCAAGTACGATACAGACGGTATAGAGGGTTCGCTGGTGAGCCTTGATCCGAATATCCAGTTGTCGCTCAACGGCTTGGCGGATCTGGGTGAGACATCGCCGAATATCAACGTGTCGCTCGACCTGCAGCACCTGCGTCTGGATGCCCTGCACCTGACCGACAAACTGTATGACAGCGACATACAGGGGCAGTTGTATATCAATTTCTACGGCACGCATATCGATCATATCGACGGCTATCTGGTGCTCGACAGTCTGCTCATCGCCAATGCAGGCGACACGGCGCGAATGACACAACTGAAGATCACCGCCGAGACGTTCAGCGACGACTCGACCCACCACAGCCTGAAGTTGCAGTCGGATTATATGGTGGGCAGGATAGCGGGTAACTTCAGTTACACCGAGTTGGGTACGACCGTCAAGAAGTTGGCGGTACACTACCTGCCTCACCTGTTTGACTCATCGATGCGCGACAGGCTGAAGAACCGTCCGTCCACCACGCAGGCGACGTTCTACCTCTACGCCCATGATCTCGACAGCCTGCTGGACGTGCTGCCGCTGGGTATATCGCAGAGCGGCAATCTGACGTTCAAGGGTATGATAGACGAACCCAACCATCGTATAGGGCTGAGCGGCATTGTGCCTGTGCTGCGCATTGGGCAGGAGGAGATAAGCGACATTATCATCTCCGCCGATAACCGCAACGACTGTATCAACCTGCGCACCTCGGCACATATCGACCTGCCGGATACGATGCATATAGGCGATGCCGATGTGCTGATCAGCGTGATGGCGATGAACGACTCGATGCTCGTCACGCTGGACCTGACCAACGATGGCGAAGAACGTTATGGCGGGCAGTTGGGCAGTCTGACCACGTTCACCGAGTATGCTCACCGGCCGTTGGTAACGACACATATCCTGCCATCGGAGATCATGGTGGCTAACTCGCTGTGGTACGCCGATCCGTCGCGAATAACCTATACCGCTGCCGATACCGCGCTGCAGGTGGAGCACCTGTGGCTGGGCAACGAGCAGAAGCATATCTATATCGACGGTGTAGCCTCGCGGCATCACGAGGACTCCATAGTGGTGCGGCTCAAGGATATTGATCTGGGTGTGATCATGGGTCTGACACCCGTGCCTGAACAGTCGCTGACGGCGCAGGGTAAGATCACGGGTACCGCCACGTTGTACGGCATACTCAGCAGTCTGCTCATGAACGCCGACCTGCATGTAGCCGAGGCAGGACTGAACGGCAGTCCGATAGGCGAACTCGATGCGCGTGCCACGTTCGACCCGGCACGCAAAGCCGTGCTCATTGAGGGCGAGGCGGTGGATGCCGGACGCCATGTGGCGAATCTGAACGGAGAGATAACTCCGCTGGATGACAAGTCGTGGAGTCTGCATATCTATCCCGACTCGTTCAACCTGGGGTTCCTCAACCACTGGACGAAGTCGTTCCTGCACAATATCACCGGTCGCGGATCGGGGCACGTGCACGTGTTCGGCAGGCATAAACTGACGTGGGTAACCATCGAGGCGTTGCCGCATAATGTAGCCATCACCGTGCCTTTCACGGGCGCGACGTATTACGTGCGCGATTCCATATTTATGGACAGCACCTCAATCATCTTCCCCCACCACACGGTATATGACCGCGAGGGGCACATCGTCAAGCTGGATGGCAAGGTGAACCATACCAACTTCTTCGACTTCAACTTCGACCTGAGTATGTTTGCCGACAATGCTATCGTGCTCGACCTGCCTAACAGCCCCACGGCTGCGTTCTACGGCAAGGTGTATGGCACGGGTGATGTGCGGCTGTTCGGCGATGAGAAGAAGGTGAACCTTGTGGCGCACGCCAAGGCGCAGAACGGCTCGACGTTCCACCTGAATATAGGCGGAGCAAGCGATGCCAAGGAGAGCAGTTTCATCACATTTGTTGACCACAACAAACCCGTAGTCAAGCCTGCTCCTACCACTATGCGCCGCCGTCTGCCACGCTCCCTGCGGCAGAACTCGGAGTTGGATCTGGACCTGTTTGTTACGGTGGATCAGGGTACGCAGTTCTTCACGCAGTTCGGCAGCAACAGCGATGATATCCTCCGCGGCCGGGGCGACGGTAGCATGCGTGTGCACCTGATCAACAGCGACCTGCAGCTGCAAGGCACGCTCACGCTGCGCCAGGGCAGCCTCAGCTACGCGCTGGGCAACATGGTGCACCGCGACTTCACGATCAGCGACGGCTCGAGTATCACATGGCAGGGCGGACCGATGGATATGAACCTTGACGTTACTGCCAAGTACCACGTTGTGGCGTCGCTCAAGGATCTGTTCGGCAGTGACCTGAGTTCGCTGCAGACCAACCG
>Ga0247610_10000776_pt1 | contig 43506 bp, 44 predicted proteins | sample 174DNAGHGhighgp2_FD_193483 | JGI IMG/M metagenome (GOLD analysis project Ga0247610, IMG submission 193483) | Sheep rumen microbial communities from Palmerston North, Manawatu-Wanganui, New Zealand - 1742 DNA GHGhigh gp2 | ecosystem: Host-associated > Mammals > Digestive system > Stomach > Rumen...
ATTTCAATAACATGATGTCATATAGCATTGCTTCTTGGAAAGTTTTACCGGTAAAAATCGAAAAAGGCAGCGAACATGAAATAGATCCGCTGATGGAATTTGAACCATCACCTCATGCGATTTTACAACAGCTGGTTCCTATGTATATTACAAATTCTATATATCAAGCATTATTAGAAGCAAATGCAAGTGAACTTGCTTCAAGAATGACTGCAATGTCTGCTGCTTCAAATAACGCAGAAGAAATGATTAATACATTAACCGTTGATTATAACAAAGCTCGTCAAGGTGCTATTACACAAGAACTTGTAGAAATTGTATCCGGCGCAAACGGAGTTAAGGGCTAAATAACTATTTGACGATTACAACTAAAATTTGGTATAATACTTTTCGGAGTTTATATGAAAAGGATATTGGTATCGGGCGGAGCCGGATTTATCGGTTCAAATTTATGCAGGAAATTGCTTGAAAATGGCGAACATGTCATTTGCCTTGATAATTTATTCACAGGTTCAAAGGGTAATATCGACTCATTACCTGAATATCCTGAATTTGAGTTTCTGGATCAAGATATAACTCAACGATTTGATATAAAAGTAGATGAGATTTATAATTTAGCTTGCCCAGCAAGCGCAAAACACTATCAAAAGAATCCTGTACAAACCTTAAAAACGTCTGTATTAGGAACAATGAATTTACTTGAAATTGCAAAAAGACATGGAGCAAAAATTCTTCAAGCTTCGACAAGTGAAGTTTACGGAAACCCACAAGTCCATCCGCAAAGTGAAAATTATTACGGGAATGTAAACACCGTGGGAATAAGAAGCTGTTATAACGAAGGCAAGCGCTGCGCTGAAACATTTATGGACTCTTATTCACTACAATACGGACTAAATACAAAAATTGTAAGAATTTTTAATACATACGGAGTCAATATGAAACCGGATGACGGTAGAGTAATCTCAAACTTTATTGTACAGGCCCTGAGAGGAGAAAATCTGACCATATATGGTAACGGCTCCCAAACCAGAGCATTTTGTTATATTGATGACTTGATTGACGGCCTTATAAAAATGATGAACAGTGATATGAAAGGACCTGTTAATTTCGGTAATCCTTCTGAAAAAACAATATTAGACATTGCCAAACTTATCATAGAGCTGTCTGATTCAAAATCGGGAATAACATTTACTCCGTCACTTGAATATGATCCAGTAAGGCGCCAACCTGATATAAAACTTGCTGTTGAAAAATTAGGATGGAAGCCAAAAATTGATTTAAGAGAAGGGTTAAAACGAACAATAAATTATTTTAAAGAAAAAATAAAATAAAAAAGGCTAATAAATAGCCTTTTTTATTTTTAATTTATTATTTTATTTATACACCTGCTTCAGCCGGTTCTTCTTTTGCGTGTCCTTCTTTTCTTTCAAAGACAAGCTTTTCTTTACCTTCACCTTCTGAACTATCCAGTTTTAACAAAATAGTATCTCCCGGTTGATAAGCATTACCCAATATTTCTTCAGCAAGCTGATCCTCAATTTTTCTTTGAATAAGTCTGCGAAGAGGTCTTGCACCGTACGCTTCATTATATCCGTCTTTTGCAAGGTAATCTTTAACTTCATCCGTAACTTCTATAGAAAGTTCTCTTTCAGAAAGTCTCTTAAACAAATCTTTCATCATTAAATCGACGATTTGTCTGATTTCTTCCTTACTCAAGTGAGAGAATACAATAATATCATCAATACGGTTCAAGAACTCAGGTCTGAATGCTTTTTTCAGCTCTTCGTTAACCGTATCTTTGAGTTTTTCGTATTTATCTTTCTTAGCATCATCCGCTGTTGCAGAGAAACCAAGCTTACCTTGAGTTGTAATCATACTTGCACCAACATTTGATGTCATAATTATAATTGTATTTTTAAAGTTAATATGTTTACCTTTTGCATCCGTTAAACGTCCGTCGTCAAGAATTTGAAGAAGGATATTGAATACATCCGGATGAGCTTTTTCAATTTCATCAAAAAGGATAACCGAATACGGTTTCTTTCTTACAAGCTCTGACATATGTCCACCATCATCATAACCAACATATCCCGGAGGTGATCCGATAAGTTTTGCGGTAGAATGTTTTTCCATAAACTCTGACATATCTACACGAATCATATTATCTTCACTTCCGAATACTGCTTCTGCTAAAGCTTTAGCAAGCTCAGTTTTACCAACACCGGTAGGACCTGAGAAAATAAAGCTTCCTATCGGTCTATTCGGCGATTTCAGTCCGACACGAGCACGCCTTATTGCTTTTGATATTGCAACAACAGCATCCGATTGACCGATTACACGATTATGAAGAGTGTCCTCAAGCCTCATTAATCTTTCAGACTCGCCTTCTGTTAACTTAGTAACAGGAACGCCTGTCATAATTGCAATAACTTGCGCAACATCTTCTTCTGTTACAGTCGGCTTATTCGCATCATTTTGACGCTTCCATTCTTCTGAAACTTCACGAATTTTTTCTTTCATGTTCGCTTCGTCATCTCTTAAAGAAGATGCCCTTTCAAAATCTTGATTTCTGATTGCTTCTTCTTTTTCTTTTATTATATCTTTGAGTTCCTTATCCAGTTCTTTACCTTCAGGTGAAAGTGTGCAAACTTTCAAACGAACTTTTGAAGAAGCTTCGTCTATTACGTCAATTGCTTTATCAGGCAAAAATCTGTCATTTATATATTTACTTGATAATTTTGTAGCCGCAATAATAGCTTCATCTGAAATATTAAGATTATGGTGTTCTTCATATTTTGATTTTAATCCTCTAATGATTTCTATTGTTTCTTCTATAGATGGTTCTTCTATTAATACGGGTTGAAAACGTCTTTCCAGAGCTGAATCTTTTTCAACATATTTTCTGTATTCATCAGAAGTAGTCGCACCAATAACCTGTAATTCTCCTCTTGATAATGCAGGTTTTAAAATGTTTGCAGCATCAATAGCACCTTCTGCTGCACCTGCTCCTATAAGAGTGTGCATTTCATCAATTACCAAAATTACATTCCCTGCTTGCCTGATTTCGTCCATAATCTTTTTAAGACGTTCTTCAAACTCACCTCTGTATTTTGTACCTGCAATCAGCAATCCCATATCAAGCTGAATGATTTTTTTATCTTCCAGAATATCCGGCACTTCGCTGTTAACAATTCTTATTGCAAGACCTTCCGCAACAGCTGTTTTACCGACACCGGGTTCACCTAATAGAACAGGGTTATTTTTAGTTCTTCTTGCAAGAATTTGTATAACACGCTCAATTTCTTTTTCTCTGCCAACAACAGGGTCTAATCTCATTTCAGAAGCTGCAAGAGTTAAATCTGTACCATATTCATCAAGACTTGGTGTTTTAACCTTGCTGGCAGAAGATGATGAAGAGCTTGAACCACTACCGGCAGTTGCACCTGCTCCTGCCGTCGGTTTTGAATCTCCGAGCATTTTAACAACATTACTTCTGACTTTATTTAAGTCTACACCTAAGTTTTCAAGAACACGCGCCGCTACTCCTTCGCCTTCTCTAATTAAACCAAGAAGTAAGTGCTCCGTGCCTATATAGTTGTGACCCAATTGTCTTGCTTCATCCCAAGAAAGTTCCAAAACTCTTTTTGCTCTCGGAGTAAACGGAATTTCTACCGCAACAAAACCGGAACCTCTTCCTATAATTTTCTCTACTTCTACACGAGCATCTTTTAAATTGACACCCATAGATTTAAGAGTTTTTGCAGCGATTCCTGTGCCTTCTCCAATAAGTCCCAAAAGGACTTGTTCTGTCCCAACAAAGTTGTGACCAAGCCTTCTGGCTTCTTCTTGGGCAAGCATAATGACCTTAATCGCCTTTTCTGTAAAACGTTCGAACATTAAATTTATTCCTCTTCTTAAAATACGTATTTTCTAAGTATAATATTACAAAAAATTTACAAAAGTTTCAAGTATTATAACAGAATAAATGTTTTAATCTTTAAATTTAATTTTTGCTTTTGTTATTCACATCTTAACCGAAGCCCTGTTAATAAAGTCAACCATATGCTTCGTAAGAGACTGGGCGAAATCCAATACATCCATTCAATCTATGCACCCAAAGGATGCTCTAAACGGTTGCGTGTTTTTCTTCTTTTACACTTTTTAATCCATATATATAATTAGATACAAAAATACCCTTCTTTACTTTTTAACATGTTTATATGAAAATTATCTTACTGAGATATTTATCTCTAGTTCATTTAGAAAGCGAAATATAAATTTTTGGCACAACAAAATATAAAGTTAGCTAAATTTGCCGGTTTTTGTTACGGTGTAAAAAGAGCCGTTGAAACTGCTAAAAAATTAAAACAGGGAAATCCTGAGAAAAATATTTACATTTTAGGCGAACTCATTCATAACACAGATGTTATTAATGAGCTTGAGTCATTGGGAATAAAAACAATATATGAAGTTCCCGACAGAGGAGAAGGGATTTGTATTATACGCTCTCACGGAGAAAGCCCCGAAACTTTTGAAAAAATCAAAAACGCAGGTTTTGAGCTTGTTGACCTTACTTGTCCTGACGTTAAAAAGGTTCAGCAAAAAGCAATTGAACTTGCCCAAAACGATTACTTTGTAGTAATTGTAGGAAAGCCAAATCACCCTGAAGTTATGGCTATCAAAGCAAATGCCGATTTGTATTCTGATAAAGTAGTTGTTGCAACAACAATTGAAGAACTTAAGCCGTATGCCGAAAAAATAAAAACACACAAAAAAGTTGGCGTTGTTGTTCAAACAACCCAAATGGTCTCTTCATTAAATGCCGTTGTTAATTACTTAAATACAATCGCAAAAGAAGTTTTGATACATAACACAATTTGCCAATCCACCGCAATGAGACAAAGCGAAGCAAGAGAACTTGCGAAAGAAAGCGATTTGATGATTGTTGTCGGTTCAAAAAAAAGTGCAAACACAACTCATCTGGCAGAAATACTAAAAGATTGTACAAAGACTATTCATATTGAAAATGATTCAGAACTCAATATGAGCAGTTATAATAATGCAGTTAATATAGGAATAACAGCGGGAGCTTCAACTCCGCAAGTAGTAATAGATAAAGTAATAAACAAAATAAAAGGAGGAATATAATTATGACAACACAAGTTCTTGATGAATTTGAACAATTGTTAGAAGAAAGCTTTGCTAAATCTAACACAGTAGCTGATATCGTTGAAGGTACAGTGATTAAAAAAGAATCAGAAGGTTATCTGGTAAGCGTAAAAGGCGCTAAAATGGAAGCTTTCTTACCAAACAAAGAATTATCTGAAGGCGAAGAATTAGAAGTTGGCGACATCAGGGAATTCTACGTTCTTAAAGAAGAAAACAACGAAGATGCAATGCAACTATCACTTAAGAGAATTGCTTACGCTCAAGCTTGGGCACAACTTAATGATGCTAAAATCCAAGGTGATACCATCCTTGCTAAAGTTGTTTCAACAGTTAAAGGTGGTGTTCTTGTTGACGTTGCTGATCTTAAAGGATTCATCCCATCTTCACAACTCAGAACAGGCACCCCGTTTGAAGGTCTTGTTGATACAAAAATCGAAGTTAAAGTTCTTGAAGCAGATCCTAAGAAAAACAAACTTATCCTTTCTCAAAGACAAGCTGTTGCTGAACAAAGAGATCAAGTTGTTGATAACGTTCTTTCTTCTCTTGAAGAAGGTCAAATCGTTTCAGGTAATGTTGTAAGAATTACCGACTTTGGTGCTTTCGTTGATATTAACGGTATTGACGGATTACTACCGATTTCTGAAATTTCTTGGCAGAGAATCAAACATCCTTCAGATGTTATTTCTTTAGGCGACACTATTGAAGTTAAGATTATCAAAATTGATAACGAACTTAAAAGAATCTCTTTAAGCTTGAAGAGAATGGGTGAAAATCCTTGGCAGCAAATTGAAGGCCAATTTGAAGAAGGTCAAACCGTAAAAGGTACTGTTAATAAAGTAACTACATTTGGAGCTTTTATTAACATATTCCCTGGAGTTGAAGCACTTCTTCCTGTTGCTGAAATGTCAGATGAAAATGTTAATCCGTTCAATATGTTCAAAGTTGGTGATGAAGTTAATGTTCTTATTAAGAAATTCACTCCAAAAGAACACAGAATTGCTTTATCAGTAAAAGATATCAAATAATTGAACAAATATATAAAAATAGCGGTTTTATTAACCGCTATTTTTTTTTGCAAAATTATAAAATGTCTAACGGATCAACGTCTACTGAAAGACGAATATCTTTTGGTATAGTAATCTTTGACAAAAATTTTGATACAAAATCATGCCCTTTTTGAGAAAGTTTATTTTTAATAAGTATTTGGAAACGATAAAATCCGTTTAGCTTTTCTATTACGCAAGGAGTTGGGCCAAGAACTTCCAGATATTCACCAAATCCAAATTTGTCAGTCATTGTCGTCAACCTCATAGCAATTTCCATTGCGGATTTTTCCGCTCTGAAATTATTTTCCGACGATAAGATTAATCTTACTATCTGGCTAAAAGGAGGGTAATCAAATTCCTGCCTTGATTTAATTTCTGTATCAAAAAACTTCGCATAATCTTGGGATTTTGCAGTTTGAAATGCATAATAATCCGGATTATACGTTTGAAACAAAACTTTACCCTTAAACTCTCCTCTTCCTGCTCTACCGGCAACCTGCGTAAGAAGCTGAAAACCTCGCTCGGATGCGCGATAGTCAGGCACATTAAATCCTGAATCTGCGCTTAATACCCCGACTAAAGTAACATTCGGGTTATCTAAACCTTTAGCTATCATTTGCGTTCCGACCAAAATATCTATCTCACCTCTTTGAAACTTATTTAAAAGTTCAATATGAGCATTTTTTTTCGTCAAGATATCACTATCTATCCTTTCGACACAGTGATTTGGATACAATTCTCTTATAAGAGCCTCTATTTTTTGCGTACCTACACCTGACGTAGAAAGTGCATCACTTCCGCACGACGGGCAATAATCAGGAAATGTAAGTTCCTTATTACAATAGTGGCATTTCAGCATCTTTATACTTGAATGCCAAATCATAGGAATTGAACAATCCGGACATTCAATAACCGTTCCGCAAGCCTTACATTGAGTATATGTAGAATATCCTCGCCTGTTCATAAGCAAAATAACCTGCTGACCTCTTTCTAAGGTTTCAGTAATCTCGGTTTGCAAGGGTTTAGAAATTATTCCTTTATAAGAAGCCTTTCCATACTCTTGCATATTAATAACCTGAGGCTTTGCTAGCGGTGAATTATTAAAACGCTTTTTCATTTCAAAAAGATTGTTATTATTTACAGCATAATAATAGGTTGAAACATCAGGAGTCGCTGAACCTAATAACAAAGGTGCCTGATGAAGCTGAGCCAGGCGTCTTGCAACAACTCTTGCGTCATACCTTGGAGCCGGATTTGTTTGTTTATAAGCGCCTTCGTGCTCTTCGTCTATGATTATCAATCCGATATTCTGCAGCGGTGCAAAAACAGCGGAACGAGCACCTGCAAGTATTTTAATCTCGTCTTTATACAATCTTTGCCATACATCATATTTTTCACCATCAGAAATACTTGAATGCCAAATTGCAACATCATTTATACCGAATTTTCTCGCAAGCCTTTTGGTGAGCTGAGATGCAAGTGCAATTTCAGGAGCCAAAAATAACACATTTTTTCCTGACTCAATAACATCTTTTATTAATTTAAAATAAACTTCCGTTTTGCCGGATGCCGTTACACCGTGCAACAAAATCGGGTTTGGAGAGCGAAGTTTTGACTTTATCCCCTCATAAGCATCTATTTGCTCTCCCTGAAGTTCAAACAAAGGTTCCGTTTCTACATCCTTAAAAATATACAAAGGATTTCTGTATATATACTCTTCTTCGATTTTTACGGCACCTAAAGATACCAGGTTTTTCATTGTTGCTCTTGTAGTTTTTGCAATTTCTTCAAACTCTATAAGTGAACATTTGCCTCTACTCTTAAGTAATTCCAGTATCTCTTTATGTCTTTTTGTTAAACCTTCTGCATCAGAATTTACAAAAGACACCGCAAGCTCCACTTTTGCATTTTTTTCAATAAGCTTCATCGGAAGGGCTGCATTCAAAACGGTTACAAAATCTGTGCAATAATAATTTGCGACCCATTCGAGCAGCTTTAAATATTTTATTGAAAATAGCGGAGTTTCATCAAGGATTTTATTAATCTTTTTTACTCTAAAATCACCGGGCAGATAATCAGAAAACCCTACCACAAAGGCATTTATTAAACCCTGACGCCCAAACGGAACAAGAACTGCCTGACCGATTTTTATAATCTCTTTTATTTCATCCGGAATAAGGTACGTAAACGTTTTTACACCCAATCCCTTAATATTTACAAGAACAACCGCATATTTCATAAAAACATTATACTTTAAAATAAATTAACAACATTTTGTTTTTCAAAATTTGGACAAGTATTCCAAATCAGCGTAGGAATAATATCCCCATCAACTCTTCCGTCAAATTTGCACTGACATGTTCCTTGAACCATATTTGTAGAACCGTCTATTGTCGGTTGAAAATACTTACAGCACTGGCATACCTTCATCGATAAACCATAATCATTCAATTTTTGAGATAATTCTTTTAAAGCATCAACCATACGCAAATGATTATTTTTAGTTGTATATGCCTTTCCTTTATTTATAAATTTTACTTTTGCAAGTCCGTCATCTGAAATCAACTCAAGCTGACATTTAAAATCTTTATTACCGTCAGTAACAATTACATTAGTAGACATTTTTTCCACATTGTGTTTTCTGTTTCTGTTCTGTACAAAATTCCTGATAAATCTAATCGGAGGGAAATTATGTATCATATGACCTATTGAATAAATAGGATATGCAAAAAGATACAAATACTCTTTTGCATAAATATTTGCATTAAATAAACTTACGCAAAACGCAAGTAAAAGAACTATAAACGTTAACAAAATAGATGTATAACTTACTATAAAAGGAAATTTGTAAGAATGCATCAATAACAATGCATAAATAAGCAAACATACAAGCCAATTTGGTGAAGCCAGTGATAAAACATATTCAAAACTCATTAAACTGCTACACTTGCTAAAATTTTGCTTAAAAATTTCCAACCTTTTCGATAAAGATGGGATTCTCGTATCAAAATTTTCTATGTCAGTATAAATTTTTACATCCGGAATTAAAGACACCTTAATATTGTTTTTGGCAAGCTTTAGCGTATAATTAACTTCCGAAATTTTATTTCTGAAGTCAAAAGAATTTAAATTTTCCAAAATGTCTTTTTTTATAACAAAGGCATCTGAATTAAGAAGGTTTGTGAAACCTAAACGATTTCTTGATACATACATAAATTTATAAATATATCTCGAATAAATTGTTCTTACACAATCCCAGAATTTCATATCCTTATATTCGCCAATATAATTAATAATCGGCACAAACACATCTTCTTTTGTCAAATAAAAATTAATATTAGATAAGAAATCATAATCTACATAGTTTTTTGAATCAATAAATACATAGGCATCCAGTCCTTTTGCTTCTGATAATTTTTCTGCAAGAATTGAATACGCCTGGCTTTTACCAATAGGTTCTATGTTATTAATATTTATAACATTAATATCTAAATCTGTTTGTAATAGCACTTCCGGCGGATTTTCACATTTATCCAAAATTGTATAAATTGTATATTTTTCATTAGGATAATTTTGGTTCTTTAACTGATTTATTAAATTTTCTAACGTATCAGTTTTTCCTGTTGCATAAACAATAACGCACATATTATTATCTTTGGGTGTGTATTTATCTCGGAATTTTTTTTCAGATTTGATACTTATTAAAGCTAAAAGAATATAATATATTGTAAAAATTGTTATATAAATGTATAAAATAGTCATCAGTTATTCTCCACTAATCAGCATATATCAAACATAATATTTTATAAAGTTTGTTTAAATTTTGATATTTAGTAATAATCTGTGATAAAATGAATTGGTATTAATTACTATTCAGACGGAATGCTATGAATAACACTCCACAGATAAAAAAGGAAATAAAATTTGACTACAAAAATTGCAATTACAGGGAAGAGCGGAAGTGGAAAAACAACAATTGTAAAAGCATTTTTATCAATTTTGCAGGAAAAATTTCCTGATAAATCCATTCTTCTTTTTGATAATGACTTAACAGGAGAACTCGGTCATTCTTTCGGACTTGATATAAGAAACACTATTTACGGTATAAGAAGCGGTAAACACGAATACAAAACAGGTATTCCAGAAGGAATGTCAAAACACGAATATGTTGAATGGGCAATGGAAGAAATCATTGTTCCTATAAATGATAACGTTGATATTATTGTTTCTTGGTTCGCTGGAGCTAAAGACTGCAGATGCCCGATTACTGCACAAATAAATGACGCATGCCAACGTGTAATAAACAGGTATGATTACGTAATTTTTGACTGTGAATTTGATTTAAAATATCTAAATCAGCTCGTTGATACAGATATTGATTTAGCTTTAATAGTAGCTAATCCTACAAATGAGTCAATAAAACTTGCAAAACGTATTGTTGAATTTTCTGCTAAACATGCAGCCGGAGGACAACTTGGAATTATTCTTAACAAAGTCGATAATCAAGACTTAGATGATGTATTCAAATCGATAAAAGAAGCTGAACTCGAAGTACTTGGAACAGTGCCTTTTGATAAAAATTTGGCTTTCGGAACAAATGATTGGAAATCTAATCTTGTAAAAGATGCTGTAAACGAATTTTATTTTAGACTAAACTTACCACAGGAGATTGGATAATGGTTATACTAGACGGTAAAAAAGTTTCAGAAAAAATATTAGAAAATGTAAAGAATAATGTTTCTAAAACATTATCTTTAACCAAAAAAAATCCCCATCTTGCAGTAATTCTTGTGGGTAATGACCCTGCAAGCAAAGTTTACGTTAAAAATAAACAAAAAGCTGCAGAGAAAGTCGGAATTTTATCTACAGTTATCGAACAACCTTGCTCAATATCAGAAGAAGAACTGCTTAATAAAATTGAAAATTTAAATAATAATAAAGATATAACAGGAATACTTGTTCAATTACCATTACCAAAACACATTGATTCTAAAAAAGTCGCAGAAAAAATTTCGCCCCAAAAAGATGTTGACGGTTTTAATCCTATTAACGTAGGACTTCTTGCAACAGGAGCTGAACCATATTTCTATCCTGCAACACCACAAGGAATAATTATGCTTTTGGATGAATATAACATAGAAATTGAAGGTAAAAATGCTCTTGTTATCGGACGTTCAAATATTGTAGGAAGACCTATGGCTCAAATGCTATTGCGAAGAAACGCAACCGTTACCATAGCTCATTCTTATACCAACAATTTGGACGACAAAATAAAAACCGCTGATATCGTTGTATCTGCGGTTGGTAAAAAGATTGTAAGATGTAAGATGGTTAATAAAAATTCTGTTATTGTTGACGTTGGTATCTTTAGAGACTCCAACGGCAAACTTACCGGTGACGTAGATTTTGATATTGTATCTCCGTCTGTTGATTTTATATCGCCTGTTCCGGGCGGTGTCGGTCCTATGACAATTGCATCTCTTATGATGAATGCTTCTATTATATATACATAAGACCTGTTTATTATTGTCCGTTAAGACCTGTATCTTGAGTAGCTTCTGTAAGATTTGTTTTTTCTGATTCTTTTTGAGCTTTAAGCATTTCAATTTGTGCTTCAATGGTTGTTTTTATTGTGTCATAGTTCATATCTAATTCTGTTAATGTTTCTAATTCGTCGCGGTCAAATTGATAAACCATTAAATCTGCATATTTTTTTGCTGACCAACCGGATTGAATATTACAATTTTCATCTACAACGATTTGTCCTTTACAAGTAATTTTTTTGGTTGCATGTTCAACATCGTCATATTTGCCTTCCCATTTTTCTTCGTAAGATTGCATTTTATGAAGTTTTTCTGCATTAGCAGAATATTTAGCTGACCAGATTTCTAACTGCTGAGTATAGTAGTTAAGATCTGCTTGCGTTGTTAAATATCCGAATAAATCTGCTGATGCGATTGACATTTCTTGTTCCTCTTGTTTTACATCTTACATATATATAAAGTATTTAAAAAATATCGAATTTCACAACTTGTTATTTTTGTTACAAATCTTTACAAAACATTAAAAAGCCTTGTATACCTGCTTTATAAGGGATATTTATTTTTTATATTGTTCTAAAATTGTAATTTTTTGTTCAATTTTTTCTGATGGTTCTATACGTGAAGCTGTTCTTAAATATTCGAGTGCTTTATTTATATCTCCAAGTTTTTGATAAGTATCACCAAGCTTATATAATGTTTGATAGTGATTTGAATATCCGTTTTTATATGCCAATAGGTACATTTTTAGAGCTTTTCTATATTGTTCATGGTTATAAAAGTATTCACCTAAATCGAAATATGCTTCAGGTTTTTTGTTATTTATAGAAATTGCTCTGTAATAATTTCCTTTTGAATATCTGTCTTTTCTCGCTATTTCATATAACTTTCCTAATTTTACCGTATATTTAGGGTCTTCGGGATTTTGGTTTGACAAAATTGTATATAAGTTAAGCGCTGATGTCATATTGTCATCAACTTCTCCGTGTTTATTTTTTATTGCTAAATCGTAATAAAATTCAGCTTTCCCCTCCAATTCTGCTCTGTTAAGATTTTTATATTCAATAGGAATTTGATATTCTACTCCGCTTTTTATTGCAGAAAACACCGGAACTGTGAATAAAAATAATAATAAAAATAATATTGATACTCTTTTAAACATTTGTCGCATAAATTCTTCTTAATATTCCATAATAATATCTATTATATCAAGAAAGTTTTTAGTAAAATAATAATAGAGGATTATTGTTCGTGAAAGAGTTAGTTTGTTTATCAATATTTGTATTATTTGGAGCATTATTTGCAATATTAATGGTCGTTGCAGGTTTTATTTGTCAGTATAGAGCCAATAATGATGAAAAAAACTCTAACTATGAATGCGGTTTAACTCCGATAAATGATGCCAGAATCCTATTTGATGTTAAATTTTTTAATTATGCAATCGTATTTTTAATTTTTGACATAGAAACAATTTTTCTTTATCCTTTTGCCGTTTATGTAAATCAATTGGGACTTTTTGCCGTAATTGAAGCATTTGTATTTTTATTTATTCTGTTATTTGGACTGATTTTTGCAATCAAAAAAAGATTTTTGAGGTGGATATAATGGGTGTTATAGTTACTTCAATTGATTGGATTTTAAATAACTCAAGAGCAAATTCTCTTTGGCCTCTTACATTTGCTACATCATGCTGCGGAATAGAAATGATGCAGACAGTTGCATCAGATAATGACATAGCCAGATTTGGTTCGGAAGTTTTCAGAGGATCTCCGAGACAAGCCGATTTACTAATATGTGCCGGCACAATTACTCATAAAATGGCTCCGGTTTTAATGAGATTATACAAGCAAATGGCAGAACCAAAATACGTAATTGCAATGGGCGCCTGCACATGCGGAGGCGGAATGTTCTGCGACACTTCATATTCTGTTGTTAAAGGAATTGATAAAATAATTCCAGTTGATATTTATCTTCCAATGTGTCCTCCACGTCCGGAAGCATTAATTGATGCTATAAAGAAATTGCAGAAAAAAATTAAAACAGAAAGCATACTTACAAGAAAAGAATTTTTAAAACGTCATGAACTAAAACTTAAAGAAGAAAATGGAATTCTTATCGCTAAAGAGGAGGTTGAAAATGTTTAATAAAGATGAATTTTTCAGCCTTTTCTGCAATTCTATTTTTAACGAAAATAAAATTATTATTACTGAAAACATTACAAGGGTGCTTGATTTTCTTAACTTAAATTATGCTTATGATATTTTAAAAGAAATTATAGCAGTTGATAATCAAGATGGCGGAACTGAGCTTATTTATAATCTTTATTCAACAGCAAACGAAGAAAATTTGTATATTTCTAAAACGGCTTATGGAGAAACAGAAACCGTAACTGATATTTATCCGTCTGCTATAGCAGATGAAAACGAAATTTATGATTTATTCGGAGTAAAATTCACAAACAATAAAGATTTAAAAAGGCTCTATTTGCCTGATACCTGGGAGGGATTTCCATTAAGAAAAGATTATGTACAAGATGATACGAGGTTGGCTTGGGATGACAATAACGACGCTTAAACTAAATTTAGGTCCTCAGCATCCTTCAACTCACGGTGTCTTGAGGTTAATACTTGAACTTGACGGAGAGAAAATTATTTCTTGCGAACCTGATGTAGGATACCTGCACAGAGGCATGGAAAAAATGGCTGAAAATATGTCATATATTCAGTATTTACCAACTGTAGACCGAATCGATTATCTTGCAGGATTTTTCTATTCGGAATTATTCTGCAGAACCATAGAAAATGCTCTTAGTATTGAAATAACAGAAAGAACAAGAGTCATAAGAACTTTGTTTTTAGAGCTAAACAGAATTTCTTCTCACCTGCTTTGGATTGGCGCATTTTTGATGGATTTAGGTGCAACGTCGCCTTTCTTCTATGCGTTCAGAGAACGTGAAATGATTTTAAGATATTTCGAAAAACTCACGGGTCAAAGAATGATGTATAACTATTTTACATTTGGCGGAGTAAGACGTGATATAGATTACTTATCGGATGTAGAAAAAATAATTTCCATCCTTCCTGAAAAACTCAATGATTACGAAAAAATTATCACTGAAAATCCGATATTTTTATCAAGAACAAAGGATAAAGGTATTTTGGATTTAGAAATTGCAAAAAAATATTCAATAACCGGGGTAAACCTTAGAGCATCCGGATTAGACTACGATACACGACTAAATGATTATTTATACCAAGGCTTTGATTTTAAACCGGTTGTTTTAAAGGAAGGTGACTCTTGGGCAAGATACAAATCAAGAATCTTGGAAATAAAAGAAAGTATTAGGATAATAGAACAAGCCGTTAAATATTTAAAAGAAAACACTTTTTTTGAACAAAAATTGATAAATCCTGTTAACCTAAAACTTCCCAAAGGCGAATATTTTAACGAAATTGAAGCTCCAAGAGGAATTGCATGCCTGTATATTAAATCAACAGGCGAGGATAAACCTTATAGACTAAAGTGGCGAACAGGTTCTTATTATTCAGTCAATCTTTTAAGAAAACTTCTTGTAGGAACATACTTAAATGATGCAATTGCAATTGCAGGCTCTTTAGATATAATTCTTCCGGAGGTAGATAAATAATGAACTATTTATATTTCCTCTATATTGAATTTTTATCAAGACACAATATTCCTCAACTTTTTGGAGATATTACATATTATGCAATTCCGTTTTGCATAATTTTTGCAGCACTTTTGATTGTTGTACTTGGGCTTGTTCTAATAGAGAGAAAACTTTTAGGATTTTTAACCCAAAGAAAAGGCCCGAACAGAGTCGGTTTTTGGGGTCTTCTACAAACTTTGGCTGATGCTTTTAAACTTCTTACAAAAGAAAACATCACACCTAATAAAGCAGATAAATTTTTATTTAATCTTGCTCCTATTCTGGTTTTTATACCGGTTATGGCAGCATTGGGAATAATTCCATACAGTGCGGAATTTACTTATGTTAATTCCGCTACAAATGCAATTCTGTACATAATACTTGCGATGTTTCCTGTTATAAGTATATTTTTAGCAGGATGGGCAAGTAATAATAAGTACTCGCTTTTAGGAGCAGCCAGAAGTATCGCTCAAGTCTTGAGCTATGAACTTCCGATTTGTTTTGTACTTCTTTCAATTATAACTCTTGCTTCTTCAATAAATTTGAAAGAAATAACTATTGCCCAGTATTCTCAAACCGGTTTTTGGGGATGGTTTATTTTCCCTTGTATCTTGGGATTTATAATTATGTTTATTTGCTTTTTAGCAGAACTAAATCGCTGTCCTTTTGATTTACCGGAAGCTGAAAGTGAATTAATTTGCGGATATAATACTGAGTATTCAGGTATGAGATTTGCACTATTTTATTTAAGTGAATATGCAATGATGTTTGCAAATTCTATCTTCCTTGCAATACTTTTTATGGGCGGATACCTTTCTCCGTTTAAAACGTATATAAGCAGTATGATTTTTGGTAATTCGCAGCTTGCAAACATTTTGATTTACTTTGAACAGGCAGGTTGGTTATTTTTAAAAGCCGGATTAATTATTTTTGTAATAATTTGGATTAGAGCAACATTCCCGCGCTTAGCTTCATTTGATTTATTGAAATTTTCCTGGACAATACTTTTACCGGTTTCAATAATTAATTTCTTTATTATTGTTATTTTTAAACTTCTTTCGGGAGGTGCTGTATGATAAAAGGAATAATTTCACTTCTTGAAGGAATGATGACTGTATTTAAGCATTTATTTAAAAAGCCTGTAACTTTAGAGTACCCCGAAAAAAAACGTGATATGGGTAAATATTTTAGAGGCAAATTAGTAACAGAAGGATGCATCGGATGCGGAATTTGTTTAAAAGTATGTCCTGCTGGTGCAATTAAATATAAAAAAAATGAAGAAGGTAAAGTTATTTTGTATAAATTTGATTTAAAGAAATGTATTTTCTGTGGAAACTGTGCGTATTATTGTCCAAAAGGTGCAATTAAAATGACAGACGAATTTGAACTCGGAACAGAGAATAAAGAGGAACTCATTATGAAGTATAAAGGAGGAAATGATGATTAATAATCCTATTATTTTTTATATAGCATCATTTATTATTATATCCTCTGCTCTTTTGTCGCTTTTTAACAGAAGCCTCATAAATTCACTGTTGTGGTCAATTTTGGTATTTTTCTCTGCTTCAATCTTTTTTTATATTCTTGGTTCTGAATATAATGCCATTATTCAAGCCGCAATATACGGACTTGCAGTACCTGTTATTATCGGAGTATCAATAATGTTTACAGGCATAAACAAAGAAGAGAGAAAAATGACACCTATTTCATATTTAGCTGTTTTATCATCAGGAATTCTGGCATTAGCTTTTGTATACATAATAATGATGTCACTGGTTATGCTTCCGAATACATTTAGTATACAGGAAATAGAACAAATTACCGCTCAAGATTGTATAACATCTTTTGCAAAAGGTATTTTTAATAATTATGTATACGCATTTGAGCTTGTTTCAATTTTGCTTACAATTATTGTTGCAGGTTTGACACTATTCAGACAAAAGGGGAGGGCAGAATAAATGATTACAATGTATCATTATTTAGCACTCGGGGGAATATTATTTTTAATCGGTTTAATCGGAACAATGACTGTTAAAAATGTTATAAAAGTCCTTATTTCTATAGAATTTATGCTGACTGGAATTAATATCAATTTCGTAACTTTTGCTTCATATTGCGATAGTATAAATTTGTCCGGATACATAATGACATTGTTTTATACAGGGCTTGGCGCTGTAGAACTCGCAGTTGGTTTGTATATATTCTATTTAATGTACAAGAAAAAACAATCCGACAGCATAGAAAAATATAATGAATTAAGATAAGGGTAATTTTAGAGAAAATGCAGAATATTATTTTAGATAATTTATCATTAATAATTTTACTTCCGCTATGGATATTTCTAATAATCATGGGCGGCAGATTTTTCTCTGTTTATGTAAATAAAAAAATTATTTTCATATTAACTTTACTATCTTCTTTTCTTGGAATTTTAGGAACATCGTTTAGCTTAGTATATTTAAAAGAAGGCTTGGAGTACAGTATTCCGTTTATTCAAATAAATGATTTTGTAATAAATTGCGGGATTAATGTTGACAAATTATCACTTATTTTGTCACTAACTTTATTTACAGTAAGCTTTATTGTACAAATTTTTGCAATTTCATATATGAAAGAAGAGAAGAAAAATTACAGATTTTTTGCTCTCTTAAATTTGTTTAACTTTTTTATATCAGCTCTGTTTTTTAGCCCTAATTTATTTCAAATGTATGTATTTTGGGAACTTGCAGGAATAGTTTCCTATCTTCTTATCGGATTTGAATATAATAAAAACGAAAAATCTTTAGCGTCAAAAAGAGTGTTTTTAATTAATCGTTTTGGCGATACTGCATTGATTGCCGGAATAATTTTAACTTCTTACTTTATGTACAACTATGCAGGAAATGTTAGATTTGCAACACTTTCGTTTGACGATATGAATGCAATCTCGACAATACTTGCGGGATATACAGAACCAATCTGGTTTGTAGGTATTTGTTTGTTATTTATAGTCGCTGCTATAGTTAAGTCAGCACAATTTCCGTTTCAAACTTGGCTATGCGATGCGATGGAAGCCAAACTTCCTGTAAGTGCACTTTTGCACTCTGCAACTATCGTTGCATCAGGATTTTACTTGGTTATAAGACTTCTTCCGTTCTTTACTTTAGATGAACGTTTAATGCAAATTATAGCTCTTGCGGGTTTTGTAACCCTTATTATTTGTTCCGTTTTTGCTTCTTTTGAAACTAATAACAAGAAAATTCTGGCTTACTCCACATCCGCTAATTTTGGGTTATTGTTTATGCTTTTAGGGTTGGAAAATGTACTCCTTGGTATTATTTACTTTATAATTCATGCTCTTGTAAAATCTATGTTATTCATAATTTTGCCATCAGAAGAAAAAGAAAACTCTGTATTAAATTATTCAATATTTATTCTCGGAGCCTTGACTCTTTCCGGACTATTATTATCAGGCTTTGCCGGAAAAGAAATTATATATGAATGTTTAGGAGGAGTTTTTAAACCATTATTTTTAATTTCCGTATTTATAACTGCTTATTATTTAACAAGGCTTGCCTTACTTACTAAACCGGCAAAATGGAATTCACAAAAAATTTCAATTCCTGCAATGTTACTTATAATACTTAACTTCGGATTTTATATTTTATTAAAGGCAAAATTTAATTATAAAGTAGGATTTCCTTTCTTTATTAGTATTTTTGGAATATTAACCGCATATATTTTATATCGATTTAATTTTATTGAAAAAATAAAACTTACAAAAAATATTTTAGAAAATATTATAATACAATCATATTGTTATATATCCGAAACTTGCAATAAGTTTGAGCAAAAGGTTTTGTATAATTACAGACCAATGACAAAAACAATTAAGAATTTGGTTATTATGTCTTCGTGGGCAGAAGAAAATATAATGAACAAAACTGTTAGAATTATAAGCGAAGGATTAAAAAGATTATCCGCTCAATACAAAATTCTTCAGAGCGGAAACATACAAAATTATAATTCTTATGCATTGATTTTTATAACGGTTATCGTTACGTTAATAATAATAAGTTACAGATTAATACTTAATCAAATGAGTTAAAGGAGAGTTATGGAAATATTTCTTTCAATTCCGTTTTTAATATTTATGCCGATGGTAATATCGTTTTTATTAATTTCACCGTTATTTACATCAAATGAAATTATGGTAAGGCGCTTTACAAAAGGTATTTGTGCGTTTCATTTTTTGTATTCAATTTTGATGCTTATATTTTTCAACCCATCAAATCCATACATTTCTGAGATCAATATATTCGGAATGAATTGGATACAGTCTCTCGGTATAAAATTTTCATTTAAAATTGATACCATTTCAATGATACTTGTTATTTTAACTTCATTTATATTCTTAATTGCATCAATATCCAGCAAATACAACATAAGAAAAAACCATAAATTTTATTATTCAATGCTCTTACTATTAGAATCCGCCATTTTAGGAATATTTTCATCCGCTGATATGTTCTTATTCTTCTTATTCTGGGAGTTAGAAATGATACCCGCTTATTTCCTTATCGGCGGGAATTATACAAATGAAGATAATAAAGAAGCAAAAAAATCAGCTGTTAAATTTATATTATTTACTTTCTTTGGAAGTATGATTATGCTCCTCGGAATTTTACTTGTTTATTATTATAATTTCTTATCTAACGGAATTTTGTCAGCATCTTTTTGCGACATTGCAGATTTTTCAATTCCTCAGGGAATACAAATACTCGCTTCCATTTGCCTGCTTATCGGATTTGGTGTAAAACTTCCTATTGTACCTTTACACACATGGTTACCAGATGCCCATACTAATGCTCCTACACCTATCAGTATAGTTCTTGCTGGTATTCTTTTAAAAACGGGAGGATACGGGATTTATAGATTTAATTGGGAAACGCTTTCTTATTCTTTTAAAATTATCGCTCCATTATTAGCAATATTAGCTTTAGTGAACATTATTTATATAGCATTTTTAACTTATTCCCAAACAGATATCAAAAGAATTGTTGCCTATTCAAGCATTTCAAACATGGGTTTAGTTCTTTTAGGATTGTGCGCTATTAATAAAATAGGGCTTTCCGCTTCTGTTTTTCATATGGTCGCACACGGTCTTGTAACAGCAGGCCTGTTTACGATTACAGGAATAGTATATTTAAGATATAAAACACGAGATATTAATATTTTATCCGGAGTTGCAAAAAATATGCCAAGATTGTACGGATTTGCGGTTCTTATTGTTTTGGCATCAATTGGAGTCCCTGTTTTTGCGCCGTTTATAAGTGAAATTTTAACAGTAATTTCTGCTTTAAATGCTGATTTTTCTGATGTTTTAAAATTTGCCTCTGTTGGAACATTGCCTATATTAATTTTAAGTTCTTGTTATATGCTAAAGTTTCTTCACAAAGGATTTATGGAAGAAGCAATTACTGAAACAGAAAAAATAAACGATATATCTGTTCACGAATTTGTTATACTCGGCTCAATTTTAGCCGGATTAATTTTATTTGGTTTATACCCAAACGCAATACTGGGAATGATTGGAGGATAAAGTGCTAAACGATATTTTTAATATTTTCCTTCCGCAAACTATTATCTGTATATTCATTGCATTATCACTTATTTTATCTGTGATATTATCTCCCAAATTTTATAAATATTCCAGATTTTTATCTATGATAGGTATTGTATCAAGCATAGTTCCTCTCTCTACTGTTCAAACAGAACCTCAGTATTTTGCATTCAGAAACTGCATTATGTCTGATAGCTATACTCTTTTATTTGATTTTATGATACTTTTTTGCGGTTTTTTAGTTGTACTTTTAACAAAAAACTTGACAAAACAGTTAAAAAGAAATGCATATACATATCAGGCAATACTTTTAACAGCAATTTTCGGCGGAATGAATATAGTAAGTGCGAATGATTTTTTAACACTTTTTGTTTCTGCTGAAATCTTAAGTTTTTCAACTTATTTTTTAATATCCGGTTATAGAGGATATCAGTCAAAGGAAGCAAGTTTTAAGTATCTTTTAACATCTGCCGTATCAACAGGAATATTTTTATTCGGAGTTTCTTATTTGTATGGAATTACTGGTTCTTTAAATTTCTCTTATATTTATGAATACATAATGAACAATGAAACATCTCTCATTTATTCTGTTTCTGCGATTATGATTATACTAGGACTTATATCAAAACTTGCAATATTTCCGTTTGCAAACTGGATAATAGATGTATATAAAGGAAGTGAAACATCTGTATTGGCTTTCCTTTCTACAATACCAAAACTCGCTATATTTGGGATTGTATGCAGATTAATGGTATTTCCTTTGAGCGGAAGTTTTGAACTTACGTTTGTGGTAGCAATTATAAGCATAATAACTGCTCTATGGGCAAATACATATGCAATAAGAGAAAACAACGTTAAAGTCATTTTAGCCTGCTCTTCTGCCGCCAATGCTTCGTATGTACTTTTAACAGCCAGCCTCGTTTCGGTTTACAATTTATCTGCTGTGATATTCTATCTGATTTGTTTTGTAATCATGAATATAGGCGTTTTTGGATTTTTAAATATTTATGGTGATGAAAAATCAATGAACGTAGAAGATTTTAAAGGAATGTTTCATATTAACCACGGAGAGGTAGGAGCATATTCAATTCTAATCCTTGCGCTTGCAGGAATTCCTATTACTTCGGGTTTTATATCAAAAATTTATATTTTTACGGCAATTGCCGGTTCAGGTTTAATATTTCTTCCGTTTTTATTAATACTTCTTTTGCTCATGGTTGTTGCGTTATTTTATTATATGAAAATACTTCTTCCTATGTTTGACGAATACGACAAAAATGTTCCGGTAATAAAACTTAATCCGAATTTCTCTCAAAAATTCGTGATTGGTGTTTGTACATTTATTACGGTAATAATAGGCTTATGCCCAGAAATTTTGGTAGAGCTGTGCCGATTTATTGCATATAATATATAGTAAGTTATTATATTATTTAATATAATAATATAAGATTGACTTTTGATATCCTCTTTGAAACAATTTTAAGAAGAGAGGGGTAATTTTAAAGAGTAAATATAGAGGAATAGATTGAATGATGAGTATGAATTTTTTTAAGAATATTAAATATGAACATAAAATGTTTATGCTATTTTTGCTTATACATCTGGTCGTTTGGTCAGTTATAGGAATGATTAGAACCGTACTGCCAACAGATGCACTGGAAGGTATTTATTGGGGTAGTTTACAAGATTTCGGAACACCTAAACACCCTCCTCTTGCAGGTTGGCTGACTTATTTAACATACATTATTTTCAAATCTGATTTTTCAATATATTTTATAAGCCAGCTTTTTGTTGTTGCGGGATTTTTCTACGTATACAGAATTGCAAAATACTTTTTAGATGAAAATAGGGCAATTTGCTCTGTCATACTTCTTGAAGGCTGCTGGGTTTATGGATATATAACAGGTTATTACGGATTTAATCCGGACGTAATTCTTCTGCTTTTTCTTCCAATGATTACATTTTATTTTATAAAATGCATGGAAGAAAATAAGCCGGTTGATTGGATAAAACTGGGGCTAATTGTCGGAATTAGTTTTATGAACAAATATCAAACTGTCTTAACATTGGCAGCTATGTTTATTTGGGCTTGTATTTATAAAAGAGAAGTTTTTAAAAATAAATATTTCTATTTATCAGTACTAATAGCATTTATATTATTTTTACCTCATTTATTATGGCTTATTAAATATGACTTTTTCCCTCTTCTTTATTTTGAAGGAGAATTTGAAGATAATACAATTTTAAAACATATAATAGCACCTTTTATATTCTTTATCGTGCAAGTTTCACTTATTATAGGTTCTTGCTTAATATTTGGTTTGCTAAAAATAAGACAAAAATCAGAGTTTAAATTAATAGAAATTACAAAAGACAAAAAAACAGTATTTTTATTATTGTTTACATTCGTTCCTCTTCTTATTCATATACTAATGGGAGCTTTTGGCGGAGGAACAATGCGTCCCAGATGGGGATTTGTATTCTGGTATATGATAGGAATAATGCTATTTTACTTTTTCCCGACAAAAGAAATTACAAAAGATGACTTAAAATATGTTTTTAAATCAGCTATGTGTGTAATGCTTACTATATTTATTTCTTTGGGAACACTTCTTACTGTAGAAAAAAACTACAGAAGCAGATATAACGTACCTCAAGTCTACAATGACATGAAACAAGCATGGGCTGAACAAGTCGGAACGAATTTGAAATATTTTGGCGGATACATAGAATGGACTCTTCCTCTTACTATATACGGTAAAGATCATGAACAAATTATTTTGGATACAAACGGATATAAAAATGTTTGGATAGATGAAAATGATTTAAGAAAATCCGGAATTCTTGTTTTGGATAGAACACCTGAAAAAGTTGAAAGACAAGTTAAGAAATCTTGTCCTTTTTTAGAAGAAGATTACCAAATAAATCCGATAGAATACAAATTTACTATTTGGAATGCTTTGAGACAGCCAAGAGAATATACAATATACTACCATATTGTATTACCTAATAAAAACTAATAGGAGAACAAAATGAAAGCAATCGTATTTGATAATGAATTGAAACTTGATAACAATTATGTTAAACCTGAGCCGAAAGAAGGTGAAGCCTTAATTCGAGTAAAATTAGCAGGTATATGCAATACCGATTATGAAATTACAAAAGGATATATGGGTTATGTTGGTGTTTTGGGACACGAATTTGTCGGTGTTGTTGAAAAAGTAAATTCAAACAAGCCTGAAGAATTAGCTTGGACAGGGAAAAGAGTTGTTGCGGAAATAAGCTACGGATGCAATGACCCTTCTTGTGAATGGTGCGCAAAGAAAAATTACCGTCATTGCCCAAACAGACATACACTTGGAATTTGGAGAAAAGATGGATGTTTTGCTGAGTATATGACAATGCCGGTTAATGTTTTATTTGAAGTACCTAATAATGTAGAAGATGAACAAGCTGTTTTTGTAGAACCGCTTGCTGCTGCATGTGAAATCACGGAACAGCTGCATATCGAACCTACTCAAAAAGTTATTGTTTTGGGTGACGGTAAATTAGGTTTAACAACAGCTTTAACCTTAAATGCTCAAAATTTAGATGTTACTTTAGTCGGAAAACACCAAAACAAACTTGATATAGCTAAGGCTCAAGGAGTAAATACAAAATTACTGCAAGATTTAAAACAAGAACCCATATATGATGTTGTGGTAGAAGCAACCGGAACTGCATCAGGATTTGAAACTTCAATGGGATTAACAAAACCAAGGGGAATTTTAGTTTTAAAAAGTACAGTTGCAACAGGAAAAGAATTAAATCTGGCTCCGATTGTAATCAATGAAATAACTGTTTTGGGTTCAAGATGCGGACAATTCGGACCTGCCCTCAGACTTCTAAAAAATAAAAGAATAGATTTTAAACCTATGATATCTAAAATGTATTCTGTAGATGATGCACTGGAAGCTTTTGATGCAAACAAAGCTAAAGATACAATCAAGATATTAATAAAATTCTAAATTTACAACTATATTAAAAGAAAGTAAGAAAATATGAAAATTTTCATACTTTCTTTTTATGATACAATTCTTTTATGAACAAACCTGAATTACTTATGCCTGCGGGCAATATAGAAAAATTAAAATATGCAATAAAATACGGCGCAGATGCAGTCTACTTAGGAGTTGTCGATTTCAGCCTGCGAGCAATGAGAAAAGGCGAACTTATAACAATGGAAAATTTAAAGACCGCTATTGAGACTGCACACCAAATGGGAGCAAAAGCATATTTAACTCTTAATATTTTTGGGTTTAATTCCGATATCAAGTTATTGGAAGAATACATGGAAAGAATTGTCGATTCTAATCCTGATGCACTTATTATAAGCGACCCCGGCATTATGAGATTAGCAAAAAAACATCTTCCAAATACACCGCTTCATATAAGCACACAAGCTAATATATTAAATTATGAAGCCGTAAAATTTTGGCAGGATTTTGGCGCAACAAGATGTATATTAGCAAGAGAACTTCCGATTAGAGATGTTGAAGAAATAAAAAATAAAGTTCCTGATATGGAATTAGAATGTTTTATCCACGGAGCTCAATGTGTTTCTTTTTCCGGAAGATGCCTGCTTAGCGACTACATGACAGACGGAGAAAGAAAAGCAAATTCAGGTAATTGTTCACAGCCTTGCAGATGGAGTTACAAATTGGTTGAAGAAACTCGACCTAATCAATACTATGAAATCGAAGAAAGTGAAAAAGGTACACATATCTTAAGCACAAAAGATTTGTGCCTTGTAAAACATCTTAAGACTATGATTAATGCAGGAATTGATTCTTTTAAAGTTGAAGGCAGAACAAAAAGTTTATACTATGTTTCTGCAGTGGCAAAAGCTTATAGAGAAGCAATTGATGAAGTCCTAAAAAATCCTGATGCAGATATGACACCATATTATGAAGAGCTTTTAAAAGTCGGAAATAGAGGATATACTACAGGCTTTTATCTTGGTGAAGGATACCCAAAAGACGGTTATAGCTACGATATTTCAAAAGGGCTCGCCGGAGCAGATTTTCTTTGTGAAATATGGGAAAGAGGTAAGTACACCTTTGACGGAATTAATCCGGCTATTCTTCAAGAAGAATGTTCAGGAGAGTATTACAAAATCAAAACAAAAAACAAGTTTTTCAAAAATGAAGATATAGAAATTGTTACACCAAATGAAAAAATTATTACTCAAGTTACGGAAATCAGAAATATGAAAGGTGAAGAACTTGAGCTTGCAAATACTAATAATGAACTTTTGGTAAAATTAACAAATGAACCAAAAGAATATAAATATGCTCTTATTAGAACCGTTGGAATTAAAAATTATTCAAACGAAAATAGTAAATCAGAATGCAGTTGTTCATAATTATTATAAATTACATTGTAAAAATAAATTCTTTGTTATAGACTGTATTTATAAAGATATAAAACATTTACACAATCAGCAAAAGGGATATAAATATGCAAATACAACCAATCAACAACGTAGCAATGCGCAATAACACTTTTGGACATTCATGCCCATACATAATGAAAAGACCGGCCAACATCAGAGCAAAAATAATAGAAGAATTAAGCACAGATATAGAAAATTCTATCGGACTACCGGCTGATAAAATCTCTCAAATTTTACAAAAGTCAGGTAAGAAAAACTTTCAATTTATTAAATCTTTATCCTCTTGTTTCAATGCAAGAAACTTTTATCTGGATCAAACATTAAAAGATTCCTCGGATATAGTAATAAATATATTTAATGCCGTAAAAAAACCAGAAAAAATACATTTTTATATCTTGAACAGATCAAAAAGTTCTTTTAAATTTCTTGAAGAAATTTTTAATATGGCAAAAGATGAAAAAAGTTTGAATTTTGTTGCAAAAATGCAAAAAACGCTTAGCCAAGATCAAATCCCTGCAGAAAGCATTATTGTAGCAATGCTGAAGTCAAAAAATAAAGAGGAATATATAAATAATCCAAAAAAATATATTCCATTCATAAAATTACGCTGTTTAATGAATAACGATAATCCGGAATTATTAAAAACAATTGTTGCTGATATAGATAAACTTATTGAAAATAACCAATATAAAAAGGAAACTTTTGAAAAAGAGCTTGCAATAGAAACTCTATTCAAACAATCAAACCTTGCAGAGGCTTTGTCAGGAAGAAAAAAAGATATTAATGACCATTTTTCGTACGAAGGAATTGATTTACTTGAAACAATATTATCAAATTTTTTATCACATACCCCTTCTATTAAACAATCTTCTGCTGACGATATTTTATCTGTTTATAAAAGTACAACAAATGACAATTTAGAAATACGACAGAAATTTTTGAAACATTTCTCAAAAAATAATTTTTACGAAAAAAATGAACACGATATAAACAGTTTGAAATTATTTTTTGAAAAGCTGGATAATAAAGAAATCAGATCATTTGCTCAAAAAATGTTAAATGAAAATACTGCACTAAAAACTCCGCAAGAATACATGCTTATTTTGGATAATGTAGAACCGCTCAAAGGTAAAATTTTTATAGATAATTTAAAACGTATAATTTCAACAACTGATAGAGAAGAGTTAGCTGATGCAATCAAAAATAATCTTGAAAATCCATTTTACAGATCAAAAAAAATTGATATGTATTATGAACAAAATATACAATATGGCTTCATACAACCGGAAAACACACTCTCTAAATTAAACAGATATATAAAAAATAAATTAAACATTTTACTATTTAAAATAATAACTAAATGGAATTCTAAAAAAGTAAATTCCGATACAGCAAAACCTTTGGTTAAAACTATAACACTACAAAACGGCTCCAAAGCCGAAGAAACAACTGAACTTACAATTAAAAATTCAATAAAAGAATCTCCTAAAGAAAGAAAAATAAGATTATCAGAAGAAGTCAATAATTACATTAAATCAAAACTTGGAAACAAAACATACGAATACCAGAAAAATGATTACAAATTAAAAGTAAATAAGATGCGCTTAGGAATGCTTCCTGAAATTTTTGCATCTATTAAAGATACCGCAAAGACAAGAAGGGCAAATAAGTCAAACCCAATATCCAGAAATTATGATGCACTGGATTTATACCAAATGATTAATGGTAAAAATAAAAAATTAATACGTTATATGCTAATGAAACGAGATAACATCGGAAACAGACTTTTCGAAGTTAAAGATATCATTAAATACATAACAAAAGCTGAAACACAAATTATAAAAAATAAAAATACAAATAAAAATTATAAATCACAAGATATAAAAGATTTTTATGAAAGCTTATATTTGGACTTACAAAATAAGTACGGCAAACTAAAACCGGCTGGAAAACATCAAAGAACTAAATCATAGAATTCTTTAAGAAATGTAACATTTTCATTAAATTATGCAATTTTACTTAACAAAAATACTTTATATATATGTAAGGTGTGTTTATATTTGTGTAGTAAAGGCATTGTTTAATGGTTGCATCAATTACATCAATAATTCCATCAATAGTTGCAGGTACTGCTTTCTGTACAAGACGTACCGATAGAGGTCTTCACGCAAACCATCCTGTTGTTGGAGCTGCAAACCTAACTGTCGCAGCCGGACAATCATACAAAGCTTTTGAAAATTCAGTTTCACTTGCAGAACACACCAGAAACACTCTTACAGAGAGATTTAAGGGAGCCAGTGAAATGATACGTAAATTATCAAAAGGAGACAAGTTTGTCAGCGGTTTTGACAAATTCCTAAAACTTGTCGGAGACACCGTTAACTATTGGATTACTATTGCAAGCGCCTTAAAAGTTATTTTTGCAGATGACAAAGAAACAGCAGCTTATCAAGAATTATTAGGACTTTCAACAATGTTTGCATTTGAATCAGGCGCAAAGAATTTCTTAGGAATGTCCCGATTTGAACGTATTAACGGAAAGAGCATTGCTCATCAAAGAAAAGCGCTTTACAAAGAAGTAAAAGTTGTTAAAAACGCTGTTGAAAAATTTGTAAATTATTGCAATAATACAAAGGTTTGCGGAAAATCCATTAAATATTTACCAAGCGTACTGAAAGGACTTGCTTTTGTCGGAGCATCAATCATAGGATATAAACTTGGTTCTTCTGCCGGAACATCAATTGCAAATTCTATAAAAGAAAGAAGAAATAATAAAGCAAAGTGTGTTGAATTAAATACAAATCACACAAATAACCAAAACAAGACTGCAACAGAAGTTGCTATGCAACCGTATTTACTGGCTCAAACACAATCCAGAAAAACTGCTTAGTTTTTATTGCTAATTTTTCCCCGTTCTTTATACAAAGTTTGAAAATTGGTCTGTGCACGTCTGTGATTATCGATTGATGCTTCAAGAGATGCATTAATTGTATAATATATAATTGGAATAGAGACTGTTAATGTTACAATTGCTATTATTGCATGTGTAATTATTGTTTGTATTTTGCCAAATCTCTTTTTTGTTATTAAAATATCGTCTTGTTCTCTGAGAATTTTATTAATAAGGTTTTTTCTTTCTTTTACTGTTAATCCTTCTATAAAATCAACATTTTGAGGATCTATATAAATAACATATTTAGAATATTTCACATTTCCGTCAAGAAAATCTAAACTGTCATTATACTCCTTTTGTTCTTTAGAAATAATTTTTTCTGTTATTTTTCCTTCTGAGAGTTTTTCTATAGGAGTATTATCTTCTGGTTTTTCATTTTTTTCTTGGACTTTACTTTCTTGATTATTTTCCGGCTCATTATTCTGAGAAGATGCCTCAAGTTGTTTATTTAATTTAGCTTTGTATTTTTTTATAAAATTATCATCTATGCTTTCGTCTATCTTTGCGACTTCTTTTTGCACTACTTGTTGTTTTTCTTGTTCTGCTGTTCCGTTTTGTTCAGAATTCTCAATAACATTTTGCGCTTTAGGTGCCGGTTCCTCAAACAATGTAGTGTCATCATTTACATCAAAATCAGGTGATATTTTGTCTCCGTTTAACACTTGAGCTTCTGCTGCAATTTTCTGCTGCAATTGTTCAATCATTTCCGGAGAAAAATCCTCAGAGTTTAATGAGGCTAACTCGCTAATATCCATAGAGTCTTTGTTATTATAAAGATTTTCAGCCATTCAATCTCTCTTCTGTTTTTGTATTATAATTTATTATATATTATATTTTAGTGTTAAGCAATCATAAGAGAAGATGATATGAAGATAGATAGAGAAAAATTAAGACAGTGCATAACAAAGCTTAAAGAAAATAGAATTCTTGTTATAGGAGATTTGGCACTGGATGAAATGGTTTATGGCGATACCGAGCGAATTTCCAGAGAAGCTCCTGTATTAATATTACAACATACTCACACTAATTATATATTAGGCGGAGCTTCAAACGCAGCTCACAACGTTTCAAAAATAAATGATGGTAATGTTAGCGTAATTGGTGTTGTTGGTGATGATTATCAAGCACAAGATTTAAAAGAAGCTTTTAAAAAAGCAAACATTAATTGTGACGCATTAATTACTGATAATACAAGAAAAACAATTACAAAAACACGGATTTCAGGTTCCTGTTCACAATCTGTGACTCAACAAATTGTAAGGATTGACAGGCAAACAAATGCTCCGATTTCGAAAGAAACCGAAAACAAACTTATTTCTAAAATAAAAACTTTATTACCTAATTTTAATGCTGTTATTTTATCAGACTATCATATCGGAACATTAACTGACAAAATCATTGAGACCGTAGTAAATCTTGCCAAAAAAAATAATATTCCGGTCATTGTTGATGCACAAAAAGATTTAAATAGATATACCGGCGTTACTTCAATGACCCCTAACCTTCCTGATACTCAAAAACATGTCGGATTCTTTTTAAAGAATAAAGCAGATTTTATACTTGCAGGAAACAAAATTATAAAAGAAACTGATTGCAAATACGTACTAATTACATGTGGTTCAGAAGGAATGGTTGTAATTGAAAAAAATAACAAATACACCCACATCCCTGTATTTAATAAATCTAAAGTGTTTGATGTAACAGGTGCAGGAGATACAGTTACCGCACTTTATACACTTGCGATTGCTGCCGGTGCAGAACCTGTTTATGCAGCTATAATCGGTAACATTGCGGCTGGTATCGTAGTAAAACAGTTTGGTTGCGCAACAACTACTGTAGAAGAAATTTTAAACGCAATGCCGGAAGATATTAAATTAGAATTTTAGGAGAAAACAATGAAAAATATATTCGGAAAATTTAATTTGGTCGACATAATTATTCTTGTCGGTGTAATCTTAGCATTATGTATTGGCATATTAACCGTAAAGCATTTTAGACAAACTGCTGATAAGCAAATTGAAGCAACATCACCTATTACATTTCAAGTTTTCTTGCGTGGTGTAACGGTAACAGGTAAAACTTTCCCTATTCAAGAAGGAGATAAAACGTTTATTACTATAAGAAATGTTCCATATACAGAATTGGATGTAACCAACGTTAATTCTCAGCCCAGACTAACGGCTATCGCTTCAAAAGCCAGTGAGCAATACATTTTAATTCAAGACCCAAGTCAGCCTTCTGTTTTTGATGCAATTATAACCATTTCAGATACTGCAAAAATAACCAAAGACGGAGCTGTTGTCGGAGGAAATAAGATTAAAATGGGGCTTCCTGTAACTCTTGAAGGTGAAAATTATAAATTTAACGGTACAATTTCCGATGTTAGAGTTTCTTCTGATGTTACAGTAGAAGATGCAGGTGAAAATAAAGAACTCGGATAAAATTAATTTTTACATATTAGTATAAAATGATAATAAATAGTATTTTAAATAAAATTCAAACTATTTTAAAACCTGTCTACGACAGGAGTTTTATTCTGCAAAATATTGATTGGCTAATCGGAGTAAACATTTTTCTTATAATACTAACATCTTGTTTTGCAGATTCTGATACAATTGGCTGCTTTGCGCTTGGAGCAATTTTCCTTACAATAATAAAATTATTAACAAAATTCGACGAAAAATTGGAAATGAGTTTTGCTGATAAATTTTTACTTTCGTATTTTATATTTGTCGTAATTAGTGTTGCAGGTTCCTCATTATTTTATCTAAGTTTAAAAGGATTTTTTAAAACTTTTACTTATCTTGGTTTTTATATTTCAGTGATTCACTATTTAAAAGATAATAAAAATAAAATTAAATGGATTTTTATAGCTTTAGCACTATCTGCATGCTATGAAACAATTTTTGCATTTTTACAAAATATTGGAGCAGTAGAAGAAATTTCCGGTTGGCAGGATATGTCACACCTTAATCCTGAAGAAGTTATGACAAGAGTTTACGGAACACTAAAGCCCTACAATCCGAATTTATTCGGCGGATATATGCTGGCTATTATTCCTGCTTTTCTTACACTCCCTTTTATAAATAAAAAATTAACAATTTTTTCTGTTATTGCAGGACTTACAGCAACAATAGCACTTATTCTAACCGGTTGTAGAGGTGCTTATATTGGTTTATTCTTTGAAATAATTTTGTTAATATCATTAGCATATAAATTTATAGAGCCAAAATTAAAGCAAATATTTACAACCATTATTGGTTTTGGGACATTAATTATTTCTTTTATTATTATTTCAATTAATTCACTCAGAGCAAGAATTTTTTCTATATTTGCAATGAGAGACGACAGTTCAAATTCTTTTAGATTTAATGTATACCATTCTTGCATACAAATGTTTAAAGATAATTGGTTACTTGGGATTGGATGCGGCAATCAAAATTTTAGAGAAATCTACGGATTGTACATGAGAACAGGTTTTGATGCATTAAGTGCGTATAACATTTATCTTGAAACAGCTGTTGAAAGCGGAATTTTTGCACTTATATCTTTTGTCGGATTTTTGGCAATAAATATTGTAAAAAGTATAAAATATATTTTAAAATCAAATATTCTTGAATCTATTTTTGTTGTAGCATCGCTTATTTCAATAATAGGCATGTTAACTCATGGAATTGTAGATACTGTATTTTTCCGTCCACAGATACAATTTACTTTTTGGATTATGGCTGGAATAATTAGAACATACGTACACTAAAACAAGCATATCCTTACAAAAAAGTTTGCCTTTTATCTGTCTTTTTGATATCCTTTAACTGTAGATTAGGAAAAGAGGAGTTTTATCTATGGATTTAATGAAAGGTAAAAAAGGTATAATATTTGGAGTTTCCAATACTCACGGTATAGCATACGGTATTGCAAAACAACTTCATGAAGCAGGAGCGGAAATTGCATTTTCATATGCCGGTGAAGCAATGGAAAAAAGAGTTCGTCCAATTGCAGAATCTATGAATGCCAAATTAATTATGAGCTGTGATGTTACAAAAGAAGAAGAAGTTGCAGCTGTATTCAAAGAATGTGAAAAAATATACGGAAAATTAGATTTTGTTGTTCACGCTGTTGCTTTTGCACCAAAAGAAGCTTTGATGGGAAGATTTATTGATACAACAAAAGATGCGTGGGATACAGCATTAGGCGTTAGTGCATACTCACTTGTTACAGTTGCAAAATACGCAGAACCGATTATGAACGAAGGTAGCTCAATCTTAGCTCTTACATACCTTGGTTCAATACTTTCTGTTCCTAGTTACAACGTAATGGGTGTTGCAAAAGCTGCATTAGAATCTGCGATGAGATTTTTAGCCGTTGACTTAGGTCCAAAAGGCATCAGAGTTAACTGCTTATCTTCAGGCCCTGTTAAAACACTTGCTTCTATGGGAATTAGCGGATTCTCTAAAATGCTTAAGGCTGCAGTATTGCGTTCACCACTAAATCAAAATGTTTCTTTAGACGATGTTGGTAAAGCTGGCTTATATTTGGCTTCTGACCTTTCTACAGGTACAACGGGTGAAGTTATATACTGTGACTGCGGATGTCATTCAGCTTATGCATCTGCAAAAGAAATGGACATTCTTGGAAATGCCGAATAAATTATAAAATTATTTACCCTCTTCTATAAAAGAAGAGGGTTTTAATAAAGGAGTTTATATGATAAAAAAAGTAGTTCTTTTATTTCTTTTTATTTTTACAATTCTTTTTAGCATTCAACGCTCAAATGCAGCTACTTTTGAAGAAGCTATGTCACAATCAAAACCAATAGCTTTAATTGTATATGCAGATTGGGCAGATGATAGCCAGTCAATGCTCGGTATTTTCAATCAATTAGAACAACTGTATGGCTCTTCCTATAATTTTGTAAAAATAAATATTGCAAAACCGGAAGCAAAAGCATATAACCAACGCTTTTATATCTATCCTAACTTACCGTACATAATGTTATTTAGAGATAAAGGCAGAGTTTCAAGATACTTACAAAAAGATTGTGCTCTAAACAGTTCTTGCATAAAAGATAAAATGGATATCTTTAACATATAAAAAAACCTTCCTTTTTTATAAAGGAAGGTTTTTTATGAAATGTAATATTATTCATCAACATCTGTTAATTTTATTAAATGCCACCCAAATTGAGTTTCAACAGGTTGAGAAATTTCACCTTTTTTAAGTGCAAATGCTGCATCTTCGAAAGGTTTAACCATCATACCTTTACCAAACCAGCGAAGATCTCCGCCATCTCGTCCTGACGGGCATTTAGAATATTCTTTTGCTAAATCTTCAAAAGAAATACCATTTTCGATGTCTAATAATAAGTTTTCTGCTTGTTCTTTTGTGTCAACTAAAATGTGACTTGCTCTAATTTTCATATTTCATACTCCTTTTTAACAAGAGTATTTTACCATGAAAAAAACATTTTATTTTTGCATTAAAGTCGATTCTTTTGAATCTTGCAAACATACACCAAACTGACAATGAGAGTTATAGTTTAACGAATTATTAGGATGTCGCATTTGATTTATTGGATCTTCTCTGTTTAAGGGTTGCAATTGTAAATTCGGTTGACCCAAATTAGCTGAAGAGTCTTCTTTTAAAACAGGACTTACTTGTTCCCTAAATTCAGGCAACGAACAAACAGTTTCTCCGCCTTCGATAGGACAAGATGCAAGAACCGGAATAATTGTATTTATTAAAAACAAAGCTAAAAATTTTCTCATAAAAATATCCTTTCTTTATCATATTAGATGTTTTATTTGTATTTGCATTACCCAAATTGGCTAAATATTAAAAAATATTTCCTCTATATACTGTATTTGATTGACTAAAAAAAAATGCTATTATGTTAATGTGGGATGGGGGAATTTGTAGATGTACGCATACCGTGAACCTTTAAGAAGAGAACCGGAAAGAAGGCTGCATATTGTTGAGCCAGTTCCACATAAAGTTCGCCATATTAAGAAAAAACAAATAAAAAAGAAAAAGATAAACCCAATTATCGAACTTTTTAGATTAATTATATCATTATCTTTTCTTGCTGCTTTTGTATATTTTGTGTATCCTACTTGTTTCAACAGACTCGTAAAACAAGTATATTTTCCTACAAACATTAAAATGACAACAAATACCCCTCAAGGTTACGGATATATAAACAGAACCGGCATAAAATCTGCTGATTTATATTCTATATTAAGACCAACTTCTAATTACGTATTCAATGATATATTTTTAAATCGCCAAATGCTTACTCCAACAATTCAAAAAACTCATAGCGAAATAACAACAATGTATCAAACATCAGAGATGGCAGGACTAAAATCTCAGATAAAAAATTTAATGTCTAAATATCCAACTATACATCCTGCTATTTATGTTTGGGAATACGAAAACGGACAGTACATTGATATTAATGCTGATACCCAATATTCCGCAGCAAGTATAATAAAACTTCCTGTGCTTGTAAGAATGTTTAAATCTATAGAAGCTAAACAGGCAACTATTTATGATGAGATGACATTAACTGACTATTACAAAGCTTCCGGTTCAGGGGAACTGCAATATTCTCAAACCGGACGTAAATATTCTCTTGATGCACTTGCCAAAACAATGATACAAGACTCCGATAATTCTGCTACTAATATGATTATATCAAAAATAGGTGGAATGGACGATATAAATATCGGACTTAGAGAGTGGGGAATCTCTAAAACATACGTTAGAACATGGTTACCCGATTTAAAAGGAACAAATAAAACTACTGCTAAAGATTTAGCTAAAATTCTATATAACCTTGATAATCCCGGTTTCTTGAATATAAATTCACGTGAATACATTATTGATTATATGAGTCACGTTAAGAATAACAAACTTATAGCTGCCGGTCTTGGTCAAGGAGCTTTATTTGTTCATAAAACCGGAGATATTGGCTCGATGCTTGGAGATGCCGGTATTGTTTATGCACCTAACGGAAAAAAATATATAATTGTAATTCTTGCAAACAGACCTTATAATGCGCCTCAGGGTAAAGAATTTATAGTTAACGCATCAAGTCTCATATATAAGAGTATCGTAAAATAAACACACTTTCATCTCTTGGTTAAAACAGAACCAAGAGATAATTTTATAAATTAAATTCATCCATTATATTTAAAACAACCGGTTTTGCACCAATAGCATTTATTCCGCTTATAAAATCATTTATATCTACCGCTATTGCACTAAAAGTATCAAAATGCATCGGAATTATGGTATTTGAGCCTAACCACTCAGATGCAATAATTGAATGTTCAATATCCATAGTATATTTACCGCCAATTGGAAGAATAGAAATATCCGGTTTATAAATTTCACCTATTACTTTCATTTCCGAACTTAAAGAAGTATCTCCTGCATAATATATTTTTTTACCTTCAATTTCAAAAACAAAACCGCACGGCACACCTGCATATTTACCATCAGGAGTAGAATTACCATGAATAGCAGGAACAAGAACAACACGCCCCCATTTATAATTAATCCACCCGCCTAAAGCAACATCATTTGTTTTTGCTCCATATGAAGCACAGTAATTAGCCAGCTCAAACGTTGCTGTAATTGTCGCATTATTGTTTTTTGAAATATTTATGGCGCTTCCCAGGTGATCACCATGACCGTGGGTTACAAATATATCAGAAATATTATTTGGTTTATATGCAGGTACTCTTACCAAAAAAGGATCGATCAAAATTTTAGTTCCTTTTGTTTCTATTTCAAAAGCACTGTGCCCAAGATATGTTAATTTCATTTTTTCTCCATCAATTTTCTTAATTTCTTGTACTCACTTCCCCATTTCTGCATTGATTCTATTACAGGACGAAGAGTGTAACCTATATCTGTTAAATAATACTCAACTTTTTGCTTATGCCCGTCTTGTGTTTCTTCACGTACAACCAATCCGTCTTCTACCATTTCTCTTAAGCAGTTCACAAGTATTTTTGATGTACAACCAAGCTTTTTTTTCAGCTCTGTAAAACGGATTTCATGTTTAAGAAGCTCTTTTACTATTAAAATTTTCCATTTTGCACCAACAAGCTGCAGTACAATTGCCACCGGATTAACAGATAATTCTTTATATTGCATATTATTTTCCGTTTCTCGATTTTTCGGCCGTATTCCAAAGTTCTCTCAATTTATCTTTTATTCCCATTCTTCCGAACCATTTTATAACAAAACGTTCTTCATATCCCAAACCGCCATTAATTTTTGAACAATCTTCAATAGAAAAAACTGCCTCTGATATAGAAATTCTTATAAAGAAATGAGGTTCTAAATACTTTGATAAATCCATCCAAATTTTTATATTATTATATTTTATCACATTAATATTTCTTGCACTGTGTGCATCAGATTGCTCTTGTATAATAAAATTTTTAAAGTGATCTTCCAAGTCTTTAAATGTTGCCATTACATCCCCTTAATTATTTAAACTGTGTATAGGAGCAGGAATTCTGCCACCTCTCGTTACAAACCCTTCTGATGATAAATTGTTTACTTTCATAACTGGAGCTTCACCCAGCAATCCTCCATATATAACCTTATCTCCTATTTTTTTATTTGGAGCAGGAATTATTCTAACAGCAGTTGTTTTTTTATTTATCATACCAATTGCCATCTCATCAGCAATTATGCCTGCTATGGTCGAATTAGGAGTATCCCCCGGAATAGCAATCATGTCCAACCCAACAGAGCAAACACAAGTCATTGCTTCAAGTTTATCAAAAGTTAGATATCCATTTGTTGCAGCCTCAATCATTCCCGCATCTTCAGAAACAGGAATAAACGCTCCTGACAAGCCGCCTACATAAGAGCTCGCCATAATACCACCTTTTTTAACGGCATCATTAAGCATTGCAAGCGCTGCGGTTGTGCCGTGAGCTCCTGCATGTTCTAATCCCATTGCTTGAAAAATCTGTGCAACACTATCTCCAACAGCAGGAGTCGGCGCCAAAGATAAGTCAACAACCCCAAAAGGTACTTGAAGTTTTTTTGCTAACTTACGCCCTATAAGTTCTCCCGTTCCGGTAATCTTATATGCGGTTTGTTTTATTTTATTGGATAACAGTCCCAAATCCGATTTCTCGTCCAGGCTTTCTATTGCAGCCCTAACAACACCCGGCCCCGAAACTCCAATATTTAATGCACATTCAGGTTCACCGTAACCCGTATATGCTCCGGCCATAAATGGATTATCTCCGACCGAATTACAAAATACAACTAGCTTTGCCGCACCAAGACCATCTTTATCAGCAGTAAGTTCTGCTGACTTTTTTATAATTTCAGCCATTTTTAAAACAGCATCCATATTAATCCCCGCCTTTGAAGTTCCGACATTAACGGAAGAACAGAGTCTGGATGTTGAAGCAAGAGCTTCCGGAATTGAATTTATCAAATTTGTATCGCCTTTTGTAAATCCCTTTTCAACTAGTGCTGAATAACCGCCTATAAAATCAATACCTAAATTAAGAGCACATTCATCTAATGTTTTTGCAATTTTAATATATTCTGCTTCATTGCAAGATTCACCAATAAGTGAAATTGGTGTAACAGCAATTCTTTTATTAACTATCGGAATAGAATAATCATTTTCTATTTCATTAGCATAATTTACAAGGTTTGAAGCATATTTATTAAGTTTAAATTTTATTTTATCGCAGACCTTATTAACATCTTCTGACAAACAATCTCTTAAACTCAAACTTAACGTCACAGTTCTTATATCAAAATTGTGAAGCTTAATCATATTTATTGTTTCTAAGATTAAATTTTCGTCAAAAATAGTCATGCTAAATAAATATCTTCCCTTTTATATTTACTATATTGAGTCAATAGTAAAAATAAGTTCTGCCTTTTCTGCTTTTGTTAATTCTACCAAAGGTTTTCTTACATACTCTTCTATTAAACCTTTATATTCAAGAGCGGCTTTTACCGGTACAGGATTTGACGTCATAAATAATTTTTTAAATATCGGGTAAAGTTTTTGATGCATATTTCTTGCAGTCATTATATCACCTGTTTTGAAATTTCTTATCATAGATTTAATTTCTTTACCAAAAATATGTGATGCAACAGATATAACTCCGTGTGCACCTACTGACAACATAGGAAGTGTTAAGCTGTCATCTCCTGAATATATTGCAAAGTCTGAAGGACAACTCAGTTTTAGTTCCGTAATCACATCCAAATCCGGACAGCTTTGCTTGAGTGCAACAATATTTGAATATTTTCTTGCAAGCGTTTTAACAGTTTCTACTTGCATATTTACACCTGTTCTTGAAGGAATATTGTATAAAATTATAGGCAAGTTCACAGCCTCTGCAATTGCAGAAAAATGTTCAATCATTCCTGCTTGAGAAGGTTTATTATAATAAGGTACAACCGAAAGAATTGCATCTGCTCCTTCTTTTTCTGCTCTTTTGGACATCATTATGGCTGTTTCAGTTGAATTAGAACCTGTACCCATTATGACTTTTGCTTTTCCTGCAACACCTCTTCTTGCACTTGATAAAATTTCAATTTCTTCATCAAAATGAAGAGTTGGTGACTCACCTGTCGTTCCTGTTACTAAGACTGCATCAGAGCCATTTTCTACAAGATAAGATGCAAGAGCCTCTACCTTATCATAATCAACATCTCTTTTTTCATTCATAGGTGTAGCCATAGCTGTTATAACTTCGCCTGCATCGTATCTCATATCCCGCTCCTTTTTTTAATAATGTGTCTATTATACTATACTTTTTCTACAAATTCATGTAATTCCAGTGTGCTTTCTCCATTCTGAAAAACTCCCAATGGAGAAATATCATATTTTTGAACTTTATTCATTCTGTATCTGTACGCAGTATCCGCTGCCATAGTTATTTTCTTAAAGTTATTTAAAGTTACAAGCTTACCCAAAATTTCAGGATTATCTCCTGCTTGAACGCATATTGCTGTTTCAATAGGAGCTTTTGTTTTAAGAATTCTAAACATAACATCAAGAGTTTCATCTATTTTGCCGAAATTATAAAAGTCATACTGATTAAAACAATACACATTCGTTGAAATTGATTCTTTAGGAGTTATTCCCAGCTGTTCTTTTATAAAATCATTCATAAATTTATTTTGCTCAACAATATTTAATTTTTGCGCAACGGCTTTTTTTGACAGCTGTAGTTTTATCATAATAGAATAATCCTTAATTTTAGCATCTTTTTTAGATGCGTCATATTGCAATTTTGAATTAAAGATTGCTTCACCTGTTTTTTTACAAACAAAATGTGCGCTTTTATAACAACCTTCTATAAATGAAGTAAGAAAAACTAATAAGTTCATACTCAACGCTAAAATCGTTAAAAGTATTACTGCGCTTAAATACTTGAGCTCAAATACAGCACCAAACAAGTTAAACGACATTGAACAAATACTATCTGCAAAATCTAACAAAAAATCAAAAAACGGAGCCATAAACATTAACCAAGCCCATTGAGCGCTTGTAAGATTCTGTATCCAATACAAAAGAAGAAGTATAATCAATAATACACAAACAATCTTCATAAATTGAAGAAAACTTCTAAAAAATTCAAAAAATTTTAGTACAAATTCGTGCATCTTTCTCTCCTATTTTAAATAAATATTATCAATTAATCGTACATTCTCTACTCTGCATGCAATAAGTGCAATGGAGTTGTCATCTGCTTTATTCTTAGACTCCAATGTTTCTTTATCTACAATTTCAAGATACTCTAAATCATGTTTATTCGTTAAAAAGCTGTATGCCGTTTCTTTTAAAGCTGAAACGTCAACAACACCTTTTTGATAACAAGCCTTAACGTTGTTCAATATCCTACTTAGAACTAAAGCATCTTCTTTTCCTTTGTCCGTTAAATATTTATTTCTTGAACTCAATGCCAATCCTGATTTTTCCCTTACAATCGGGCACTGTATTATTTCAATCGGAACATTTAAATCTTTTACCATTTTTTTGATTATTATTACTTGCTGGGCATCCTTTTGCCCGAAAAATCCATAATCCGGCTGAACTATATTAAATAATTTTAAAACAACAGTACAAACTCCGTCAAAATGTCCCGTTCTTGACTTCCCACAAAGAGTATTTACGTAAAAAAACGGAGGACAAACATAAGTAAGTGTATCATTTGATAACCTCTGCCCTTCTCCGTACATTTCATTCGCAGATGGCGCAAATACAATATCAACACCTTGCTGTTCACACATTTTTACATCTTCATTCAGTGTTCGCGGATATTTATCAAAATCTTCAGAGGGTCCAAACTGTATAGGATTGACGAAATCTGACACAACAACCTTGTCACAGACTTCTCTTGCTTTTTTTATAAGGCTCAGATGACCGTCATGCAAAGCTCCCATAGTAGGAACAAGCCCTATTTTATATCCTGCACATTTCCACTGTATTACAGCTTTTCTCACTTCTTCTATTTTATGTAATAACATATCTTCCCCGCTAAATTATAGTTTAATTATATCACACTTATGAAAAATATTATGAATTTGTCAAAATTTTTTTTAATATTAATTATCTTCTTAAACATGTTATAATACACAAAAAGAGGTTAAAACATGAAAATTGCACTATTTCCTGGTAGCTTTGACCCTATTACAAACGGGCACTTAGACATAATTAAAAGAGCATCAAAAATCTTCGATACAGTTATTGTTGCAGTATCCATAAACATAAATAAAAAAGAATTTATAGATATTGAAACAAGATTAAAATTAATAAAAGAATGCACTTTTGACCTTAAAAATGTGTCCGTATTAAATTATAACGGTCTGACTGTTGATTTTGCTAAAAAAGTCGGAGCTTCTGCAATTATAAGAGGATTAAGAAATTCAAATGATTTTGAGTTTGAAAAAGACTTAGCACAAACAAATATGGCGTTGGACAGCAGTATAGAAACTATTACTTTATACACCAAGCCGGCTTTATCATATATTTCGTCTTCAATGGTTAAAGAACTGATTGCAAACAACGAAAACATAGAAAGCTATGTGCCGCAATCTGTCTCAAAATACCTGCAAACCATTATGAAATAATATAATGCTTAATTATTTTTAGCATTATTAACTTTGTTACGAACGCTGTCCTTAGTTGCATCAATCGTCTTTTGTATGCTGTCTATATCGTGATAAGTTTTATTTTTTAAACTGTCTGCAATATGTTTTAAACTGTCTGCCATTCGTCTTTCTTCCGGTGACATATAGTGATCTTCATATCTGTCACACGCTGCAAATGGCGACAAGAACAAAAGAGCTGCTGCCATAGGACCTGCTATTCGTTTTAAGCTTCTGCTTTTTTGAAAATTAACATTTTGATATTCTACTTTTCTGTTTGAATAATTTGGCTGAGCTAAACTTATTCGGTTTAAATTCATAATATTGCCCCTATAAAATTGTACACACTAAACAAAAACGTGTAAAAATAAAATTTGCTAGTTTTGTTTAATATTTACAAAAATTTTATTTGGTGATATATTTTAATTGTATTTTAGTATCAACGAGGGCTTATCAGATGCTTATAGAAAAATATTTGGAAGTTGTTGTAAAACAGAGAGGTTCTGACTTACATATATCTGCAGGATTGCCTCCTGTAGTTCGTATTGACGGTAATTTGCAAAGAATGGATGTTCCGCCGTTAAAGCCTGAAGAAGTTGAATTATTATTATTTCCTATGCTAAATAAGGAACAGAGGCGTCGTCTTGAACAAGATTGGGAATTGGATTTTTCATATGGTGTTCAAGGATTAAGTCGTTTCAGGGTTAATATATATAAAGACAGAGGAAATTATGCAGCAGCATTTCGTGTAATTTCTTCTAAAATACCTACATTTAAAGAATTGGGACTTTCTGAAACAGTTCGTAAAATTGCAGAAAAACCGAGAGGACTAGTTCTAGTTACAGGTCCTACTGGTTCAGGTAAATCAACTACCTTGGCTGCAATGATTAACTATATTAACGAATCTCGTTCGGAACATATTTTGACAATTGAAGAC
>Ga0247610_10000778_pt1 | contig 43413 bp, 57 predicted proteins | sample 174DNAGHGhighgp2_FD_193483 | JGI IMG/M metagenome (GOLD analysis project Ga0247610, IMG submission 193483) | Sheep rumen microbial communities from Palmerston North, Manawatu-Wanganui, New Zealand - 1742 DNA GHGhigh gp2 | ecosystem: Host-associated > Mammals > Digestive system > Stomach > Rumen...
GAAGCAGAATATTATAAAGTTCGTGCAAAAACTTATGGTATGATGTTCGGCATTGATCGTCAAACGATCCGCAACAATGCAGGCAATGAAATTGCAGATAAGGCGTTCCAGCTTGGCCGAAAAGGTGCGTTGAAAATCAATGATGTTTTTTGGCGCATTTTCCTTAACAACGGCAGTTTCTTTACTGCTGGAAATAAGAACTTGCTTTCTTCCGCTGGCGAATTGTCTATTTCTTCTTTGACAAATCTTGTTGCTTTGTTCAACGCACAAACCGACAAGAACGGTGCGCCGATTGGTGCAGAAGCGCGTATTTTGCTTGTTCCGTCAACGCTTGAACAGATTGCCGGACAACTTTGCAATGATCGTGAAATTCGCAACAATACGGCAAATAAAGAATATTTCACGACGAATCCCCATGCTGGCAAGTATCGTTATGTCATGAGCCGTTATCTTAACAATGCGCTTTATACTGGCAACTCCAACGACGATTATTATCTGCTTGCCGATCCTAGAGCATTGCCCGTTATTCAGTTGGCTTTCCTTGATGGTAAGGAAACGCCGTATATTGAAAGTTCGCTTGCTTCTTTCGATACGCTTGGCATTGAATGGCGTGCATATTTTGATTTTGGCGCAACGCTGGCTGATCCTAAAGGTGGCGTTAAAGCTGACAAAGCATAAGCGAAACGTTTATAATCACGCCGTCAGATTGAAAAGTTTGGCGGCGTGAATCTGAAAAAATCTAGTTTTTGAAAATCAAAACTTTGGAGAAAAGAATATGAATTTTAAACAGTCTGCTGATGTTATCAATATCACGGTTGAAAATGATTATGTGGCTGGTACGCCGTTGAAAATCGCTGACAACTTCTTTGGCGTTTGTCATCAAAATCTTAAAGCTGGCGAAACTGGCGCGTTCATGGTTTCGGGCGTGTTTGACGGCGTGGCCGATGGTGCTATTGCCATTGGCGAAAAGCTTTATTTGCTTGATGATGCGGTTGGTACTGCGTCCACGGCTGGAAATGCCATTGGTACGGCATGGACGGCGGCAACGGACGGCGGCGAAGTCCGTTTTGCTATTAACAAATAAGGCGGTGCGTGATGGGATTTTTCGATCTTGGCCGTCAGATTTTTCAAGCGTCTGCAATGTATGACGCTTCAATTTCTTATTATCAACGGCAGACAAAAATAACCGTTGATTTAGCGGCCAAAATCGGGAAATCTCACACGGTGTCAACCAACATTGACGGCATTATAATTCATGAAGATTGGATTGATTTCATTGTCGATTTTGAATCTTTGGGAACGATGCCCGAAACTGGTGATGTGATAACCTACAACGGCAAAAGATACGCCGTTTCTGCGCCGTCTGACGAAAAATGTTATCGTTGGCATATTCTTAATCAATCGTTGCGTATTCACGCGCAACAAGTCGAAGAAAATGGCTAATATCCTTGAAATAGCGGAAAGCTTGAAAAACTATTGCGCGGCGTTTGCCGATGAAGCGAAAGTCTGCATGTATCCAGCCGAAAGACTAGGCGATCAAGAAAACGGCCTTGTTTGCATTGTAAAGCCTAACGGCATGGAAAACATCATGGAAAGCCGCAATGGTTCGGCCTTGACTTACGAATTTGAAATCGGCTTTCTGAAATGGGTTGCCGATGAAAACGAAAGTCAAGAATTGCTTTTGCGCGTTGAGAATTTCGTGAAAGATTCGGTTGCTGAATTGTTGCCGATGACTGGCGAAGAATACCGCTATGTTATTCGTGCAATTGTTCCAGCCGTTTTATATAGTGTAACGGCCTTTAACAAGCGCAAGCAATTTGCGTCTGTTCTAAAGGTTGAAATTTACGATAGTGAAAGCGCGTAATGGATTTACGTTTTTCATGCAAAACTATTTTCACGCCTAATGATCTGCTGAAGATAACGGCGGTTGAAAAGAAGAAATTTCTTTATCGTGCTGGAAGTTACCTTTTAGCGGCGGCGCGGCGTAACATCGGCGTTAGGCCGCAGTTGAAAAAGGTAAAGTTTATCAATAGTTTTGGCGTTGAGCAAGAAGAAAACATTTGGGCGCATAAAGCCGTTGAAGGTCATTCCCCATACGATCACCCCACGGCAGGACGGCCAATGTGGAAACAATCGTTCCGTTACGGCGTTGATGAAGCGGCTGAAGTCGTGGACGTTGGCGCGATCAAAGGAAAGAATCAAATTGCGCCGTTGCATGAATTCGGCGGCAACAGAAAAGTTGAATGGACGGAATTCACATGGGGCGGCAAAGGTCAACGCATAAGACACGAAATGTCAAGAAATCATAGTTATGGGCGGCGTGAAACGATGCGTCCAGCGTTGGAAAGAAGCCGAAAATATATATCGTCATTTTGGAAAGGCGTTATTTCTAATATGTAACAACAGAAAAAGGAGTTAAAACAATGGCTAAAAAGCTTGGTTATTTTGCAAAACTTTATATCGGCGCAACTGCTGGAACTGCCGTCACGATGGATGAAGCCAATGAATTGAAATTGGTTACCAATGCAAATATTAACGGCAATGTTGAATTGGTTGACGATACGGATAGAAGCACTAAAGGCTATAAATCTAGTCTTGCTGGCTTGAAAGATTTTCAAATCGAAGGTACGGCGTTTTGGGATAATACCAAAGAAATTCTTAACATCATGCGTGAAGCCTTTATCCAGCATAAGGCTATCGCGGTTCGTGCGTCTGACGGCAACGGCGGCGGCATTGACGCTGACTTTGTAATTTCCAATTGGACGGAAACGCAACAGAACAACCAGCCGATTGGTTACAATTTCACGCTGGCGGTTAACGCAGATCTGCGCGTTCCTATTTTGTATGCGCCGCTTGCAAGCGGTACGGCTGGAACGGCAATTGATAATGTCGAATTTTAAGTTTTCGATTTTTTGAAAATCGCAAAAACACTAATATATTCCAGTAGTGCAAATTACTGGAATATATTTTTATAAGGACATTGAAAATAAAGCAAAGGATATTGAAACATGGCAACTTGGAAAGATAAAAACGGCAAAGAATGGAACTGCGAAATTACGGTTAAGATATTGAAGCAAATCAAACAACGGCTGAATGTTGACTTCATGGATATTACCAACGCCGTTAAAAAGCTGATGACGGACGTTTATTTTCTATGTGATTCGTTGTATATCGTCCATGAAGAAGAATGTCAGCGTAACGGCTTGTCAGATGAAGATTTTGGTGCGTTGTTGGTTGGCGAAACGATTGAAAACGCGACAAAGGCATTGATTGATTCCTTGATTTGTTTTTTCCCGATCCAGCAACGGGAAATGCTGGAAAAAATCACCAAAAAGCGCGAAGCGGTGACGGCGGAAATTTACCGACAGATGGGAACGGAAATAGACAATCTGCCGATGGAGAAAGTGATCGAATTGATACGGAAAAACTTTGGCGGTGCATCTTCCAATTAAGCGGCGTTTTGGGCGTGAATCCAAATGATTTCACGTTCCGTGAACTGGTCACAATGGCAGATGGAAAGAATCTGTCTGAATATACGAAACTTGCATATTTGGCGGCGGCAATTGTAAATTGTCATAGTTCGCAGAAAGTAGAAATTGATGAAATGATGGTTTATACGTCAATCTTTGATAATGGCGCAAACGCGCAAGCGGTCACAACGTCAGCGGTTGAAGTTTTGGCGGCGAATGCCGAACAATTAGGTATGAAAGTTGTTAACAAGCGAATAGATGAAGCATAAGGCGGTGAAAATATGGCGGCGCAAACTACGGCTGGAAATGTACGCGCTGGCGGCGCATACGTTGAATTAAGCACAACTGACACGAAACTACAACAAGGATTGAAAGCGGCGCAAAACCGTTTGAAAAAATTTTCTGCCGATATTGGCGCATTGGGCGTAGGATTAACGAAAGTTGGTGCTGGTATCGTTGCGCCGTTTGCGTTGGCAACAAAGCAATATGCCAATTTTAGCGATAAAATGCTTGTCGTTCGCGCAAGGACAAAGGCAACCGATGAAGAATTTGACGCGATGAAAAAGCGCGTGTCTGAATTGACAAAGGTTACAAGTTTTGCTGATGTTGAAATCGCGGAAGGCATGATAAATCTTGCGTCTATGGGCATGAATCCAACGCAAATCAACGGCATGATTGAAGCTTTGCTGAATCTTTCACGCGCAACTGGTGAAGAATTGGGCAATGCCGTCACGATTGCGTTAAACAACATGAATATTTTTAAGGCAAGCATTGAAGAAACAGACAGATATACAGATATTTTGTCGAAAACGGCCAACGGTTCAGCGCAGATTTTAGGCGATTTGGGCGAAGCCTTGAAAATGTCGGCTAATAATGCGAAAACCGCAAACGTTGACTTCCTTTCACTTAATGCGATTTTGGCAATTTTGGCGAATAACGGCCAACGCGGAACGCTGGCAGGAACTGGCTTAAGAAATATCTTTTTGTCTTTTACAAAGAATGCAGATAAGTTTGAAGAATACGGCTTGAAAATTCAAGATGCAAACAAAGAACTGCGTTCAATGCCCGATATTTTTGATGACATTGCCAAAAAGATTTCCAATATGCCGACAATGGAAAAACAACAAATGTTTTCTGATCTTTTCGGTACTCGCGGCATGAATGCGGCGATTACGTTAACGGAAAATGTCGGCGCATTGCGTGACTTTATAGGCGAATTGCAAAAATCTAGCGGCGATGCGCGGCAAACGTCAAAGTTGATGGATAGTGAAATCGGCGGCGCATTGCGCGGCGTTGGTAATAGTTTTAAAGGCTTGGTCAATGAAGTTGGCGCGGCCATTTCAAACGCGCTTATTCCCAAACTGGCAGGAATTAGAATCATCTTGAACAACACAACTGATTGGATAAAGCGAAACAATGATTTAATCGTTTCTGTCGCAAAAATTGGCGCGGCGGCTATCGCGTTAGGTGTTGGCTTGCTTGCGTTGTCTAAAATCGTTTCTGTCGCGTCTATGGCCATTGGCGGCATTGCGTTTGTCTGTCATGCGGCAATTGTGGCGTTGACGATGCTATCTAATCCTATATTGGCCACTATTGCGCTATTGGGCGCGTTTGAAGTTGCCACGAATACAACAACGGACGATTTTAAAAACAGTTTTTCGGCGGCGTTTGACGATGTGAAAAACGGCTATGAGAACTTGAAAATTGCAATTCTGAATGGCAAGCTTGAAGATGCTTTCGCCATAATCGTCTTGAGCATTAAAAGCATTTGGCATGATTTGTTTGACGAAATTATAAGTTACTGGAAAGCAATTGAAAGCTTTTTCGCTAAAGGTTTCGCGTGGATTTATTCAAAGTTTGATTCATCTTTGGATTTTGGCGAAATGTCGAAAAGCATTGACGATATGATTAATAATGACGTTGAAAGCTTCAAGACGGCGCGGCAGAAATATCAAACTGAAATTGCCAATATCATCAACGATATAAAGGAAAACAAGCCGCAAAACGAAACGCAAGCGGAAAGCGGCGGCGGCAAACTTGGCATTAATTCTGATCTGTTTGACAAGCTGGCGAAATTTCCAACGCCTAAAGCCGTTGAGATGCAAGCCGAAAACGTTGTCAACAATCCAACATTCGGCGCGTTTTCGCTGGATGCGATCAATTACGGTGCGCCGACATTTGAAATCAACAAAAAGATGCTTAACAAGTTAGATCAAATTGAAAAGAACACGCGCAACGATGACGATGACGATGCCGTTACAGTATGGTAAAGGTGGTGAAACATGGCGGTAATAATCAAGCAATTACATAAAGTTTCCAACGTTCAGACAAATGAACATAGAGATCATATAACTGAAGCCACGTTATATTTTAAGGTTTTGGGCGTGACGGATGAAGCGGCGGCGTTGGCGGCGTGTCGTGCAGATACAACGAATGTTCCAACGTCTTACAACGGATGTTTGCTTAATTCATTTCGTGTCGTTGATTGGATGGGCGTTAATGGCTTTGAAGTCGAAGCGCAATACAAGCGCAATTATGGAAACGGCATTTCTTCAGATTTGCCCGATGAAACAGAAGAATTCCATGCAAGTTTGCAAGGCATTCATATTGTTTTTTCTAAAGGATGGAGACAAAAAGCGGAAGGTGCTAGTTCTGAAACAACCTTTAATTTTGGTCATCAAATAGAGCCAACAGACGATGGTATCAACGCCATTGGTTGTGATGCTTTTACAACTGTCGGTCAGTTGGTCATTCGGCATTGTTTTCGTACATTGTCACGCGCTGACGAAATGGCTATTGAAGCATTGTTAAATCATGTGAATGATGCCACATTCCGTGGCCGTCCTGCTGGAACGTTATTATTTTCCAATTTTGACAAAGTAGAAGTTGGTAGTGGTGCTGATGCTTATGTCGAATGCACATATTCGTTTTCTTATATGCCAAATGGAACGGCAACATTTAGAGGAACATATACAAGTGTAGATATATCAAAACTTGGTTGGGAATACGCATGGGGAAAATATTATAAATCTGCTGGTAATACTTCAGAAGTTGAAGGTGCGTATGCAGAAAAGATTTTCGACACGGCAACGTTTAGCCAAACAACATTAAAAATTAGTGCGTCATAAGGATTTACAATAATGCAGATTCCATACGTTAGAAGCGGCGATAAATTGCATGTAACGGCCAAAACGATAAATACGATTGTTGATAAAGTCAACGGTGCGCCAACCATTAGCGCAGGCAAACCGATTAAAGGCGGCGGTGGCAATACTCCAACTCCAACGCCAGTTGTTCAAGACAATTACGTTGACATGTTCAAAGTAACGCATAATACAGCGGACAATAGAATTTATGTGTCTGGCGGCGTTATTGTCAACGGCACAACCGTTATCAATTGCAATGCGTATAATTTTAGTTCTAGGGCGGCTGGAAGTTTAAGATATATTGTTTTGTATGTTTCATACAATAATTCAACAGAACAATATTCTGCTTATATTCAAGAAGATACATCAATAGTATATGGAACAAGTAGTTCGGGATTTGCGCTGACTTTAGCATCTGTTTATTGGGATACATCTACAAGTTGCACAATTACATGGTATCGTTGTCCATCTCCAGTATATATTCAGAATAGATGGAGTTAATAATATGTCATGGGCAGATTACGGTTTTAATGGATTAGATGTAACGTTTTCACTTGTCAATAAAACTTGGATGGCTTGTTTAATGGCCACTAAAGAACGAATTGACATAATTGGTCAATCAGATACACAATTGACAAGAATGGTTGACAATGGATATTATAAAATTAGATTTCCGTTGTGGCATAATTGTCTTAATTATCGTGGTGATGGCAGGCGTTATTTTGATATAGCTGGTTATATTCGTGAAGCGACTATTATGTATGTTCATTCCATAGCATATCCAAAAATTTATGATATGGAAACACTTGGAACGGCTGGTTGTAATATTGTCGCGGCAACTGGTAGAACGTGTGTTTATGATCCACGCGAATTTGCATATACATCAAGTGATAAAACAGAATATTATTCACAATTTATTTTTCAAATTTTACATCAAGCGTGGATTTTGAAATATAAAGCCATGTTGGATTTGTTGCGTTATCCAGTTATATCAACAGAAATGGAAACGCCCGTTTGTGTTTCAAAGATGTATTTATATGATGGAGATCGTTTAGCGTCATTAGATGCGGCAATTTCTACAATTTTATCAAGTAGTAATGAAATTAATTATTCGTGGTCAAGTTCTGCGTATTATTCACAAAATTTATTTTTAGCCACAAAAACAAGTAATGGAACATATAGAATTGATTGTCTTTTGAAAAAAGCTTATGTTGAAGCTAGTTATGTTGATAATGCAATTCAAGAAACTGGTGATCCAACATCTGATTATTATGTTCGTTATAGAATAAATTTTCGTGATACAGATAGAAATCCAACTAATGTTTATTTTGAATATGAATTTATGGCGCGTGTTGATAGGTCACATTATGTATATGTTGATTATATTGGTGAAGATTGTTATGAATTAGAATTAGAATTTGACACGCAAGGTTTAATAGATTTGATAACTGAAAAGATAGATGATCCAACACACGAAACATATAAATTAATTTGTGGTGCTTCTGTTAGTGGTGCAATTTCACGCATATATGACGGCGTAAATTATTTCCAGTTTTTGGACATAGCATAAGGCGGCGCGATGGATTTCGACACTATATTTTTTGCTTTTGAAATATTTGCAATTATATTTGTGTTGTGCCTTTTATTAATATATTTGAACTGTTAAATCCTTTGAAAATAGGAGAAAATGACAATGGCGGCTAGAGTTTTCAATGAAGCGAACAAGTGTTATCAAATTGATTCTGCAACGGACGGCGTTACATATTTTCGTTACGGCGGCGGCGATGTTTGCGACATTAAACGCATTGTCGAAGCCGATGGCGTTGCAACTATTACATGGGCGCATGGTAGCTGGTCAAATCGCGCAAACCTTGCATACAAGCCGAATGGCGCGACAATTGACGAATAAGGCGGCGTTTACTTGCCCTGCCCTATTTCGTGTGTTCTAGGCGGTTAATTTTGCGCCGTTGGCGCGTTGGAGAATAAAATATGCCTTACAAAACTGTAACTGGTGAACAAATTGATAAAAACACATGGTATCTGAATCTTCCGGCTGGCGTTACTGGCGGCGTTTCAGATGTTAAATTTAACGGCAAATCCGTTGTCAATTCTGACGGCGTTGCCGACATTAAGTTTCCTGCTGCTTATGTTTACGGCATTGATACGGATTTGACAAACTTAACGTGCGATGTTGCGGCGAAACAAGTTTACTTGAACTATGTTTATGATGATGACAAATATCCTGCCAGTTTGCGCTATATCGAAGCGGCTGGATTCGGCGCGTTACCAGCGCACAATTTCAAGCGGTTTGTCGGTCATGGCCGACAAGTGAATTACTGGCTTGATGCTAACGATTCCACGAAAAAGGAAGATGGAACAACTGCCGTTCTTACTGGCGCGGATGGTGATGTTTTAGTGTGGATTCCAATTGTGCATGTCCGTTATGACAATTATACGGATGCCAACGGCCACGCGCATACTGTACGCCTTTGGAGTGATACGGCGTTCAACGGTTCTAGGCCGCACACGTTGTTTTATTGCAATCGCGGCGGCACAACCGCAAAGCCTTATATCTGCGGCGCATTCAAAGCGGTTATGTGTGATGCTGATGGCGTTCCAATTCCGCAGACGGCGGAAAACACTCCGATAACCTACGCCAACGGCAGACGTTGCCGATCTGTCATTGGTGCGCGGCCTGCAACCAATAGCACACGCGCAAATATGCGTAAAGGATTTGAAAACAACGGCGATTACACCAACGTTCATTTTCTGTTTGGTTCGTTCCTAAAAGAAGCGATGGCCATTGAACACGGCAATTGGAATGAACAGACAACTTTCAGTGTTGGTTTTACAAATCTTTCAACTTATTATTATGCGGCGTTGCGTAAAAACGGCAGAACTGTCATATTTGGCAACGGTAGCGGTCAAGTTGAAGCCGATGATCTGACGGATGACGGCTTGGATGTTGATATTTTGACAATGAAAGACGGCGCGACTGATTGGAACAGCACGGCGCAGAACGATCACACGAAACGGATCGTCGCCTGTTCTTATCGTGGCATTGAAAACCCGTTTGGCGCGTGTTGGGAATTTTGTGATGGCATTCAAAAGAATCAAAGCGCAACGGCCAATGATTACACGATTAGCGGTTATTGGATGACAACTGATTGTGATACATATTCACGACTTGACACGGCCATAACGCCGCCCGAAAATGGTGTCGGTACATTCCCTGTTGCTGGTTGCCAAAATCCGCAATGGGTTCATCATGAATGGCCGAAAGCAATCGTTTATATTGCCGATTACGCCGTCGAAACGTTGTTTGCAATTCATTCATCTTGGACGGCAAGCGATAACAAATCATTGGCTGATTACTTTTACAATAACGGTAACGCTGGCGCGTGTGTGGTCGTTCGCGGCGGTAACGCGAATCTTTCGGCAACGGCTGGCTCGGCTAACGTCCTCGTCTCTATCGGCTTGACGTATGCGTATGCGAATCACGGTGCGCGGCTTGCGGTGTGTTAATATAAATAGTACGCGACGAACGAACAAATCGACAAAAACGGAAATCGAATCTGTCGAAATTCGCAGTCCGAAACAAAAACGAAAAACGCAAAAAATCCGCAATTCGCAGATTTTAAAAAATGGAGAAAATTAAAAATGAAGTAATAGAAAATATTAAACGGCTATGCAATACAAGCTGGCGCGTGTGTGGTCGTTCGCGGCGGTAACGCGAATAATTCGGCAACGGCTGGCACGGCTAACGTCAACGTCAATAACGGCTTGACGAATGCGAATGCGAATAACGGTGCGCGGCTTGCGGTGTTTCCACAAAACAGTAATAAAAACTATCAAAAAAATATACAATAAAAATTTGTATATTTGAAAATCAAAATTAAATTTCATATAAAATCAAATTGCATAGTCGTAACCGACAAAAAGGTTAATGGCGAAACTACATAAAGGCGGCTAGTAAAGTAAAATTGAACGTGGCTGATATGGACACACTAAAACAACTATGAAACGAAAAGGCAACATTTTAGAACAGACTGCATCAAACCAAAATATCATTTTGGCTTGGATGGATGTTTGCAAAAACCGCCACAACAGCCCGAATGCGGTTGAACGTTTCGCGTCGTATGAAGAAAATCTAGAGCGCAATTTAAACGAAGTTCAAGAAATAATCATCAACGGAAATTGGACGGATATTAAATACAAGCGTTTTCAGCGTGTGGAATGCGGCAAGAAACGCGATATTTCCTTTAATGATTCGGTGCGCGACAGCGTTATTCAACACGCATTGGCGCAGACGGCAGGCCAAATATTAATTAAATCGTGCATTCTTGACACATACAGCGGCTTTAAAAATCGCGGTATGTCTTTCGGCAGAAAACGCATGGTTAAATTTTTGTCCGAATATGCGCGTGATGAATCAATCTATGTTTTGAAATTTGACGTTCGGCATTATTATGATAACATTGACAATGAAATATTAAAGAATCTGATTGCTTGCAAGATCAAAGACGCTGGCATTCTGCGGCTTTTCAACGCCTTGATTGATTCTTACCCGTGCGGCCTGCCGATTGGCAATTTCCTTTCACAATTGCTTGCCAATTTCTATCTGTCGCCGTTCGATCATTTCATGAAAGACGAATTAGGCAACAAGCATTATGCCCGTTATTGCGACGATGGCGTTAATTTGAAAAAAGACAAGCAAGAGCAAAAGCGTCAATTGCCGATGATAATTGATTTCATGCACGATTACAAGCTTTCGTTAAAGCCTAACGTCCAAATATTCCCGATTGAAAGGCATGGAATTGACTTTCTTGGATATGTTTTCAAGCGTGACGGCGTTTATCTGCGTAAACGGATAGAGCGCAACGTCAGACGAAGCTATAACGCATATTGTCAAGATTCTGAAAACAAACATAATCTGCAATCAATTCTTTCATATTACGGATGGGCGAAATACCTAACGAAAGGCGGCGCGTTTTGGAATGCGATCGTTGGCAAAACCGTTAAGGATTTGGCAAAGGAATTAAAGGAGATGGCCGCATGACAATAACATGGGAAGAATTGCAAAGAATGAACGTTCCTAGCATTAGAAGCAAGGTAAAATCAACCGTGCCGCAACGCAAGGAATTAGACGGCGCAAAGTTTGAAATCGCGTCTTTGTTTGACAAGGAAATATACGTCATTGACTGGCTGTTTGTCGAAAAGTCGCCAATTAACAAAGACAAGGAATTAATCAAACTGCAATTCTACTACAATGGCATTCGCGGCGTTGTATATACCACTGCCGACGATGTTGTTTTAAGCGTCAAGAAATGGCAAGAGGAAAACGGCGGCGAAATCAAGCCGTTCAAAGATACGTTGGTTAAAAATGGTATGTCTATAACGTTCAAAGATATAGGAGAAATTAGCAATGTCAGAACAAGTTATCCAGTCCCCCCACCAGTTCCAGTTCCCAACGGGATTTTCAGCAAAGTTCAGCAATGAAATAAAATATTCTGCCGAATCTCCCGATATTGAACGTGACGGCGGCAAGATCATTATTCCAGTATTTGTTCAAGATTGCGGTGATGATGGTTATGGCTATATCCCAGTTGTCGTTGATTATGTCGGTCAAGACATTAAAGATTATTTGAAATGTGTGTCGCAGAGTTATGCGGCAATTCGTAAACATTTTTACGGTGATGCTTTGTTCCAGCGTGAATTGGAAGATGATGATTTGCTGAATCTGCATATTACGGCGGTCAAATGTGCGTTTCCAAAACCTAACGCCGAAGTTATCAAAAAGTATTCAAAATACAAGATTCAGCGTGAATGCGAAAAACTGCATGTCGAAGGCCATGAAAACATTTACGCTGAATTGGAAGAAGCCATTAAAGCGGCTGGCAAATGGTCAAGCTGGCAGAATATCATTGATGTAAGAAGCGACAATGAAGAATTGATTGCGGTTTTGCCGATGATTCGGCAGATGTTCCCCACCGTTGATGTTGATGAAGTTTTGGATAAATGTATTTGCTAATATTGGCAAACAGTGAAACAAGCGGAAAACAAACAAAAAAGAGGTGAAAACATGAAAAAGATCATTGCTTTTATGATGGTTGCGGCGGTTGCGTTGATGATGCTGGCAAGTTGCGCCACGCAAAAAGTCGGCGTTTTGGACAAAATCACTAATACAACGCTTGTTAATAATCCCGCTTTGGCTGGTACAACGTTGGCGAAAGGCTTGTATACTGGCTATTTGCTGGTTAAAAACAATCCCAAATACGATAAGGAAACGAAAGCCATTGAAGCTATGTATTTGGAACTGTTGCAAGCTGAAAAGGCTGACGAAAAGCCGACAATTGGCGCAGTTAACAAGGCCGCTTTAACTGTTCTTCGTGCGGCGGTCACGGCAAAGTATGGATATATCAAAGGTGGCTTGATTGCCGATGCGACTAATATCGCTGGTACGATTATTGACGCAAGGATTAAAAAGCGCATGAGTGAAACTGACGAAAATATTTTCATGGACGCGCTTATTACTGAATTGAAAAACTGCGTTGCAAATTCGCCAGTTATTGAAAAGGAACTGGAAGAAGAATGCGTCAACTGCGATATTTGCGAAAGAATCAAACGCGAATTAGCGCGTGATGATCTGACGGATGAAGAACGTGCCGAATACGAAAAGATGCTTAAAGAATATGAATGCGGTGAATCCAGCGAATAACATTTAATTCGCGTTTGAAAAAACTTGTAAAGCTGCCGTTTTGAATTATCTTTTTTTTGTTGCTTGTTTCAGTAATTCAAGACGGCGGCTTTTTTATATTTGACAAATTGGATGCAAAAGAAGATGAAAGAAAAAGATTTAGACAAATTGAAAGCGGAAATAAACTACAAAAAGGCTTGTCCAACGTGCGACAATTGCGGCCAATGCGACAAGTTGCTAAAGATGGCCATTGAAGAACAGAAAGCGGCAAGCAAGAGCGTCAAGCCTTGCGCGTCCTGCGTGATTTAAAAAGGAGTTGCCGACAATGCCGAATTTAACGCTGGATGCTAACAAAATCGTCTATATTCTTTTGACAATAATCGTGTTTCTGTGCGGTTCGATAATTACGTCATGGATTGCCAACACGCAAAACATAGCCACGAAACAAGATGAAATAACGGCGCAGTTGCAGAAAATAAATCTGCGGCTGGTTGAGATAAGCAAAGACATGCTGACACGTTCAGATGTTATTGAAATCGTGAATGATGAATTAATAAAAAATGGGTTGAAAACTTATGGGCATTAATGCGGAAATTAATAAATATCTGTCGGCTGATGATTTCTACAAGTATAGAAATCTTGCGAATTATCTGCAATTTGATTGCAACTATTTTAACGTAGTCGATTACGGCAAAGCTTGTTATATTTGTAACGGAATCGGCGCATACTGGTTTCCCGAAATCCTGCGAAAGTTGATTAATTCGCTTAATCCCGATTTGGTCATTGTGGCGCAGAATCATGATCTAGGTTTCGCGCTTGGTGAAGAAAGTGAAGAAGCATTTGCGGCCATTAATGCGGCGTTTCGTGAAAATGGCTATAAGGTGGCCAAATACAAACATGCTTGGTATTCTCCGCAACGTTACAGAACAATGTTCAAAGCTTGGAATTTTGCGCGGCTTTGTCAAAAATACGGCTGGAAAACGTATTTAAATGGAATAAGAAAATACAAGGCACAAATGGAACATGAAAAACAAAATTAAAGAATTGTTTATTGCTATTGTCACCGTTATTGGCAATTTGTTAGGCTGGTTGTTTGTCGTTTGGCTTTTGCCTTTCGTGATTATCGGTGTGTTGCCAATAATTATTGGTGCGGTTGTTTGTAGTTTGATAATGCCGCTTTTGGATGTTGTTTCACGTTCGTTGCGTGAAAAAGCGGGAAGTATATTACAAAGTAGCTTGATTGAAATGCCAAAAGACATTATCAACGGCATTATGGATTGGTTCTAAAACAAAAAAAGGCCGCTAGGATATGTAATTATACCCTAGCGGCCTTAAATTGTCTCAAATCGCGTTTATTTGCGTTTTGTCAATCAATTGATTGGAATCTGAATATTCGGCTTTGATTTCCCGCGGCGTTTTTCGTCAACCTTGCGTTTGATGTTGACTAATTTTCTTACTGTCATTTCTGCGGTTTCTTTTTTGTATTTTCCAGAAAATCCATATTTGAATTCATTTTTGGAAAAACTTAATTGTATGTTGTGAATTTGCCAACAAATTGTTTGGTAGAAGTGTTCAACATAATCCGTTACAGAATGATAAATATTGTCACTATGAATTTTAACCGTAACTGCGGCATTGTGGACTTTTTCTAATTTTGTATAGTTTAGCTGACAAATCACAACCAAACCATAAGCATTTGTTATTTCATAGCCTATAATTTTAGCCGTTTTCCACGGCAGATAATATTTGTCTAATTCGGTTGGAATAATGCAACTAGCCCCAATTTGCATAAATCCACGTTGCTTTTTAGGCATGAATTTCAAGATTGCATGTTCTAGTGCTTTTTGCTTTTTGACTTGCTTAATTTCATCGTCAATCTTTTTTTTGAATTGTGCTAATTTTTCATTCATTATTCTTGCGTTCCTTTGATTTTCAATGCTTTTTCAATTGTATCAATAACTAATTTGCTGGTAATCATGCGCTGGCATTCCCATGCCTTTTTGTCGTTGCGGTGGCGTGGACAATAGAAGAAATCTGAATGAATGAATTTTTCTTTTCCATCGTTCCAGCATGAATTGCAAACGCCTAAATTCATAACGCGATAAGGTGTGTAAAACTCATTATGCGGCGCGGTAAAATTTGAGATCATGACAACTGGCGTGTCGGTCAACCATGCCAACCACGAAAGGCCGCTTGAAAGGCCGACAAAAGCATCGGCGTAATAGATAACGGAAAGCCTTTCCATTAGCGGCTTGTTTCCAACATCATTAATGCAGTTCGGCGGCGTTGTGAATGCGGCGAAATGTGACGGATTTTCTTTTTCCGTTCCAACGGTCACGGTGTCGCGGTCAATGCAAACAATGTCATAACCTTTGTTTTGGAAGTGTTCAATAACATCATTCCAACCATAAGGGTTAAGCCAATGTTTAACATAGCATGTTGTTTTTGTGGCGATTACGATATAATGCCGTTTTATTCTCAAGTCGGCAATTAACTTGTCTTTGTCGTATAACGCCTTTTTGTTTATTAATGGCTTTGCATCTTGAAAATGTTTAATGTTTTCTAATGGAATGCCTAAAATATGTGCCGCAATGTTCGATAATCCGCAGATTCTATAATCAATCGGCTGATTGTAGTAATCATCTTGTTCTTTCGTGCCGTAAAACATGCCGATTCTGTATGTGGCGTAATACTTCGCGGCGTTGGCTGAAGATTCGTCTTTGTTTAATAATTTGATTGCATTTTTAAATCCAAAAAGCGAAGTATTAAATATTTGATGAATGTTTGGATTTAAGCAAACGTCCAAATTTTGAAATGGGTTTTCATAAGCAAAATACGGAATCCATTTAAACCATGCGATAGTGTCACCTAATGCGCCAATCGGCATTTGTACGGCAACTGTTCGGCCTCTCAAATCCAGTATGTGATTAAGAAGAATGCGGCCAGTAAACAAGTCGTTAACAATGATGTGCCATCTGACGAAATACTTGATTTTCGTTGAAAACAAAACATCTTCATGATTGGCGTTGTCTAGCGTTTCTTTAAGGTGAATTGTGCCAGTAGCATCATCAATAATGGTCACTTGGACGTTTTTAACGGCGGCAGGAATCAAAACTCTTGCGCCGTAATTGAAGTCATAACAAATGCCGTTGTCGGCTTTTTGTGTCGGCGTTTTGGCGAATGCTGGAAATTCAGACAGTTCTTTCATTTTTGCACGTCCTTTTTCTTTTGGTTTTTGGTGGCGTTTTCAACGATTTCAATCAATTTTGCCAAATCATTAACAAGCGTATTGACAAGCGGTATAACGTGCGGAATTGTGTAGTAAAGCAAGAAGAAAACAAACACTTCGCGGCGTTTGACAATTTTGTTTATTTCTTCGCGCTTGTCCATCATGGTTATTTGGTGCTGGTTCAAGTTCCATAGAAATTTGCTGGTTTCTTCTTTCCATTCCTTGATGTAGTAGATTAATTGTTCGCTGGTCATTTTTACATTCTCCAACTCCAAAATGTTTCAAATTGATGTATTCCAACAAAGTTGTAATAATTGTTTAATAGTGGTGCATGATAGAACAAATCAAGACAGCGCGTGTTATTTTCATGCTTTGAAAATATATACAAGGATTCAAAATATAAATCCTTGTATATATCTATGACAAACAAGCGTTTCAGCGGAAATGGCGGTTTTATATACATGGTTGGTTCGTACTTCCAAAGCCTCCCTTTCTGTCGTTTTCATCGGCTGGCAACTTGTCAACCAGTTTGAAAACAACGTTGTTTGTGTACGGATGAAAAATAAACTGCCCTATTCTGTTGTTGTCCTTTAAAATCGTGTACGGATGTGTTTTGTTCGTTTCGTTGTGTTCGTAGAAGTGAAATTTTACTTCGCCGTGGTAGCCTTCGTCAATAACGCCGCTGGAAGTCGCAAACATGCCAGTTTTGAAAACGGATGAGCGCGGCTTGAATTCAATGTAGTAGCCATGCGGAATAAACAATTTCAAGCCAGTTCCATATTCCCAACAATTGTAATCCGCAAGCCATTGTATAGAAGTCGCGCAAACGTCAAAACCAGCATCATTTTCATGTGCTTTCTTTGGCAATTCTGCGGCCTTGCTGGATTTTTCGACTAAAACCACCAACGGACGATTAAAGCGGCGCAGAAATGAATTTAACAAGGTTTTCAAGTGTTCAAGCATTGTTTTTGTTTTCTCCATTGTAGTTAAAAAGGTCAATGACTGGTTTATATGGAACGCCTAACCATTCCATGACTTCTCTAAATCCTAATTTGTCAAGAATGTAATCATAAATTTTGCGGTGCGTGAAATACAACCGTTGTATTCGATTAGGTTCTTTTTCATGATGTATGCCGAAAAGACAAAACATGCAACCAGTTCTTTTTGCGCCAGTTGTTTTTAATTTGCCGTCAGCACATTCAATAATATCACCGTAAATAGACGCTATCGGGATGTTTTGAAGTTTGATGTATTTCAAAACGTCTTGTTCTGTCCAAAACGCCATCGGCGTTGATTTTGGTTCAGCGGCATTAAAGGCATTGCAACCGTTTTTCAACCATGATACTTTTCTTAACAATGATTCTTCGGCCATCGTGCCGATTATTGGATGTAAACCAGTTTCGGCTTGATATTTATGTGATACATTTTTTTTCATTATGTTGCAACATTTGGACGATATTTTAAATGGTGCATCAACCAAAAACGCCCAACGTTTACACATGTTATAGCGGAATTCATTGTATTTTTTGCCGCCGTTTTCAACTGACGGCGGCGGTGTTAAGAAAAAATTGACATGGTAACATTTGCAATTCTGTTTCGGCTGGATTTGTTGCGCTTCATTGGCGGCGATTGCATCTTCAAGATATTTGAAATACGTTTCGCCTGTTCGCGTGGATTGTCTTATTTGTTCATGCAAGGCATTTTCGCGGCTGATTGCTTCAAATTCGGTTATTGGACTTTTTCGTTCTATTCCTGCGTTTTTCTGTTTTGCAAGGTAGTTTCGATATTCGCTTATGTATTGCGACATTTCTTTTGAAACAACTGGATAACCAACGGTTTCTATTACCTTTTTAAAACTGATTTCGGGGCGGCGAATGTCCACATTATCAAACGTCTTGACAAATTCTTTGATTTCGGGATATTCCAAACCAGTATCAAGATATAACGCTTTAATTTCGGGAAATAATTTACGCGCAATGTATAATAATACTGTGCTATCCTTTCCACCGCTAAAAGAAACAAATACTTTTCCGTTGAAATGCGTGTAAAATTCCGTTAGCCTTGCACACGTTATGCCGATTTTTCGTTCAAGCGGCAAGGCTTGGAATTCGCGTAATTGTTCAGTTGTGTATTTATATTCTCTATTTAACATCTTGCCTTAAATCTTGTCTTTGAACTTTTCCTTTTGCGCTGAAACGTCAGATATAAACATCATCAAATCGTCATTCATTTTGTCAATCTGCGAAATCTGCCGCTGGTATTCGTTGATTTTTTCTTGAATCTTTTGTTTCTTTTGCATAATTGCGGCGGCGTATTTCTTTAATGCTTGCGTCATCGCGGCGAAAACGGAAGAATAACGCGCAACGCATGAAAGGCAGAATGTCAGCGCATAAACCGTCACATTGCAAAAAATCTGCTTTGTCTTGGATTCGCCAAACATGACGCTGACATATTGCTTGTTATTAAGGCTTTGTCCAGCGTCCTGCTTGACGGTGCGCGTGTAGCCGTCAACGCCATACTGGAATTTAAGCTCGTCCAAAAAGCGGCCATCAAGATAAGGTACTTTCATTGTTTTCTTTCTCCATTAACTGATCGTTTACTTTGGCAATGTTCTCATAATTGCGTTGCGCGGCGTGAATCATGTCGCGCTGATGTTGCAAGGCCATCAAATACGTTGCTTTGATTGTTTCTGCGCCTAAATGGATTTCTCCCCAACCAATTTGAAACTTATTGCCGCAATGCTGATAAATTGAAATGTCGTAAATTGGAAAGTGTTTGCCGCTGGCATAAATTACCAGCGTATAAACTGGATATTCATAACCTAGATTCGCAACGGTGCGTTTCAGTTTGAATCCGTGCTTTGTCAAAAAATCAATTTCTTCTTGCGTCATGTTTGCGCCGTCCTTAACAGTAAAAACTTTTCATGCTTTCAATGTCATCATTCACGGTCAATTTAGAAAGGTTGTCCGTGACTTTCTGCAATAATTTTTGATCGCGTTCAAGAATAATTCTATGGTATCTCGCGGCTTCTTCTTTCAGCTTTTCAAAAGCCGCTTTGATTTCAGATCGTTCTTTGACGTAAACATAAAATTCGTTTGAACTTTGATAAACAAATCCAAATACTGCACTACGTTTTTCAGAAATTGACAAAACAACGGTTTCAATTTTACTTGCGTCTTTTGGCATATTAATTCTGAAACATTTGTTATCTTCGTGCGTGGCTTCATGTTCCTTGCATTTGTTGAAATCATCACCAAAGTTTTTTCTACAAAATTTACAAGTGTAATAAACGTGTTCATCGGGCATATTATCAATCCTTTGTTTCTTCAAGCGATTTTTTCATATATTCTACTTTCTTCATACACCAATCAATAAAATATTGCTTTAATTTATTTAGTGTACTGTTGTTGTCGTTTGTATTTGTCGAATATGCCGAAAAAACTATATGGTCATAAGAAAAAAACACATCAATTTTGTTTATGTAATCTGAAAATGCGTTTCTATCTTTGAAATACTTTTTTCTTTCTTCTACGCCATAAGTAAACACATCGTTAACTAAATCGACTTTTATATATATTTCAAAAAAATTAAAAACTGTGTTTTTGCAATTGAAAAAGCATCTTCGTGCTTCTGATTCACTATTATAGATTTTAAGGCATATTGGACATTGAAAACCGTTGAATTTTATAATATCGTCTTGAATTTTTAAATTATCTTTCATGCTGTCAATCTCCAATGATGAATAAATCGTTGTGCGGAAATAGTTTTAAATAGTAGTTGCAGAACGTGCGCCATTCGGCCAATCGGTGATAATGCCGCTGGTGGTACATCGTTTTTAACTGGCGGTAATTTGTCGTGATTCGTGCTGTCAATTTCAAGCCTTCGGGAAGATTCGCTTTGATGTAGCGCAAGGCTTTAATTTCGTCTAATTGTTCAATGGCATAATTTGCATTTATAAAGAAATCTTCAAGATAACCAATATCGCATTCAACGGCGAAATTAGCGCGGATGAAATCACCGTAAAGCAAATCCGCTTCATCGCCAGTATTTTTTATCTTGCTTCTCAATTCGGTAGCTTTGCTGATAATGCTTTTGATGCGGTGCATGGTGGACATTGAAGAAACAATATCTTGGAAATGGTATCTTTGCCATTCTTGCCAAAAATAGCGCGGCGCGGTCAAATTGAATTGTGCGACAATGCCAACCAAAGCACAATCGTGGCTTTCACCGCCTTTGCAAGCGGCTAGGCGTTGTAAACGTGCATCGGCTTTCATCTGCTTGCCATAATCGTTTAAATCGTTGAAAAAATCCATGCTATTGTATTCCGCAAGCATGGGAAAGCCGCTGGCAAGTCGCGTTTGGTCAATTCCGTAAACACTGATATTGGTAACTTGAAGATTCGGCGTTTCATTTGTTTTGTCTAGCTTGTTTGGCATGTCGTTCATGGTGTCATTCTCCGTCATTCGTTGCTTTTTTCTTTGTTCCTATTTTTAGAAGTTGAGATTCAAAAATAATGCTTTCGCCGTTTTCTAGTTTGATATGGTGCATGTTGCCGTCATCTTCATATTCTTCTTTTGCGGCGGCTTTCGCTTTCGCGGATCTAGCGGCGGCGGCTTTACTGGCAATTCGCGTTTTCAAGTTGGTTGCAAGGTTGCTGATTGCCTTGTAGTATTCTTTGACAAGTTCAAGCGCGGCGGCGTTCGTCTTGTCAATCAACGCTATTTGTTCGGTCAATTCGGTTAATTCTTCGTGCGCGTCAATTACTTCATCGCATAACTTTTGATAATTCGCCATGTTTTTTTATCTCCCATCATTTGTTATCTTCTATTACTTCGCGCATAACCATTAAATAGTGTTGATAATGATATTCAAACTTTTTATTTGGATATTGTTTTTGAACTTCATTTTTGAATTTATTTAACATTTGTTTATTAAATCCAATTTTGGTTATTGTTGTAAGTTCTGCGTTTTCTTGCAAAAAGCATTGAAAGATATAAAAACTAAAAGCCATATTATTTTATCTCCCATTTCCGCTGACAACTTTTAATTCAGTTATCCAAAGTGTAATTTTTTGTTTTTTGGCGTATGAATATTTAATAAACAACATACTTTCTTTGTTCTTTTCATCGGCTGGATAAATGTTTTCAAGTTCAAAACCAATGGCAATATTTGGATTTGACTTTTTAAATGCTTTCCATGCCTTTCTTATTGTCGTTTCATAAATTTCATGGCGTTCAACGTCTTTTTTGCTATAATCACGAATTTTTACTTCATATAGTTTTATCGGCGTGTTCATTATTTATTTCCTTGCTTTTTCAAAGCATTAAAAAAATGATAATAACCAGTCAACAAACCGTTGAAAACGTGTTTTCTTTGGCGGTAGCGTTTTTATTTCAATTGGTTCAAAATCTTTACCCTTACATTTATAATAGCGTACATCTTCAATTGTTCCTTCATATTTTAATTCGTATTTTTCGCCCCAAATTTCATTGTCACACATCATGCCTTTATTGCATTTAACAAAAATTGGATGGAAATATTTACAGTTTATACAAGCGTTTTTAATCATGTTGTTTAGTCCTTTGTTGGTTAAAACGGTAGTAAATACCAATCACCAACCATATAATCTAGTAGCAACTTGTCGGCAACTGGATTATCTGCAATTGGTATGATTTTATATTCATTCGGGCGCAAATGAATCAACATCTTTTTTACTTCTTGAATCTGCGGAATGTAATGTTCTTTTCTCAAAATCCGTTCGTACAGATTCAATTGCAATGAATAGTGATTCAACGCGCAATCTTCCAGCGTTTCCGCTGGCGGTAGCATGTACTGATGGTATTCGTTGCCGCTTTTGATCGCTTCATTTGTTTTCCAATCGACTATATACAAGATACGGCCTTTCATAAATAAAGCGTCAATAGTTCCAGCCAGTTTGTAGGATAGCGAAAAAACCATTTTTTCCGCATCTAGCGGCTTGAATCCTGCGGAAAGCATATCTTCTATGGCTTGCCAACCAAAGGCCATTATACGGCGTTCTCTATCGTCTTTCGGCGGCGTGTAGTCCGTCAAGCCTTTTATATGCTTTTCTTGGTTCAAATGTACTCGTGTTCCCATTTCACAAGCGGCGTTTTTCTTTGCTTCCCATTCGGCTTTTACGGCATCGGCGGTTTTACCTTGCTTTCGGGCAGACAAGGCCGCTATTTTGTCGGTGTCGAATGGCGGTGTATAGTGGCCGACAAACTGCGTTACTGACGGCACTTTTTCCCAATATTCGGCGTTCTTTTCGGTGTCGATATAATATTGGTGCGCGGCTTCGTCAAAATAAACGCTGAAATCGGCAACTGGATGTTTTGCGGAATTCATGGTTATTCCTTGTATTTTTCGGGGGCGTTCAATCCTATGTTTCTGCCATTGAGATACAACACAAACGCGCTGGAAGTGTTAGCGCGATCACCAATCCACATAATTCCCCTTGTCATATTCTTCTTTTTTGGGAATCGGTCAAGCATGGAATCAATGTTTTTCGTGTGGCCGTCAATTGCCAACTGTCGAATGCTGGCGGTGGTTTTCTTTATGTTTTCTTCGTCCAGCCAACGTTTTAAAACGCTTGACGGAATCCAAACGCAATTTTCATGCGGCAGAATCTTCAATTCTGAAATTTTGTTAACCAAAACAGAAACAATTTCCTGCGCGGTTTCTGAATCTGTATTTGCAACCGTAGCATTATCAACAATTTCTTGCATCATTTCTTCAAAATCCGCTTGCGTGTCACAAACGGCTTGCATGACTTCCACTTCAAACAATCTATGGCGCGTGTAGCATTTGCAGTTTTCAAACGGCTTGTGATTCAACAAAATATCAAGCATGTCAGCGAAAATGTGCCAACGATATTTTTCAATGTAATGTTCAACTTCTTCTTTCCATTTGTGGTTTTCGTTGTCAAACCTTTTTAGAAATAAGAAATAACTGCGGCTGGTCAAATCGCCGTTGATTTCTGCCGAATTGCATGTAATGATATAGGTTAAATTGTTCGGGCGTGAATCTTCTCCTGCGCTATATGGTGCGCGGCCGCTTAATGTGTTTGCGGTAATGTATTGCGCCAAAATTTCATTTGCGAAACGTCCTTCGATATTGTCAATGGCGAATATCTTACTTTTGCGGCCAGTATTGGAGACAAGCCGCTTGTCCAGTTCGTCAGAATTCTTGAAGCTTTCGCGGTGAACTTGTATTGGTGAACACATGTAAAGCTTGGATATTAAGTCATAAACGGTGGTTTTCCCAACGCCTTTTCCATATCGTGAATCAATAATCCAGCTTGGTTTTGTCGCGCTGGTTCGATAGTACATTGGAGATAAGAAGATTGCTTTAATCAATTCGCGGCCATGCTTGCCATCGGGATTGAAGAAATCAACCAATTTGTTAAAATATTCATGCCCTTTTGACGGTTTCGGCAACGTTGGAAATGTGTAATATGTGGCTGGATTGTTTGGAAAATCGGGCGTTGATGAAATCAACTCAAAGCGGTGCGCCGATTGCATAACCAATGAATAGAATTCTTGCTTTTCAATGAAGCCGTTGCCAGTTTTCCAAAGGTAGTTTTTCTTTGATTTCTTGCTAATCCATGCAAACAACTTCTGCGGCTTGTCAAGCTCAATGATTTCTTTGCTTTCGCGGTCATGGTCAAAAAGCATGTCTTTACCTAATAGGCAAGGAAAGTTTAAAAACCTTGCAAAAAAGTCATTGATAAGATCAAGCGGTTGTATAGGTTCATAGATCGTTTTTCCGTTTTCGCGGCGTTCCGTGTAGTTTGCAAATGGCAAGGCGTTTTTCTGCTTGGCAACTGCAACCATGTTTTCCGTCACTTCGCCAATCTGCGGAATATGATAAAACGGCGTGGAGTTTTCAAGATCAATTAAATCCTGCGGCGTGTGTCCTTGCGTGTAGAAGAAATCTGCAATGTCTTTTTTCGGTTGATTGCAAGGCGTGATTAGCTTTATTGTCTTGGCGGTTTTGCTGATCTCGCTGGCAAGCAATAAGCCGTATTCCTTGCCTTTTTCATCGCCATCGGTCAAGATAATAACATCTTTGTCGGCAAAGTATTTGTTAAAATCCGCTTGCCATCTGCCTTTACCTGCGCCGCCGCTTGTAGTAGTCGCGCAAAATCCACGTTCAATCAAGCAATCGGCGCATTTCTCGCCTTCGCATACATAAACTTTCTGCGCTTGTGTGACGGCTGGAAGATTGTAAAGCAATTTCGGCAAATCTTTTACAAAAAAACTGCCGTCAGCGTTCCGCTGGATGAATTCTTTTTTATCGCCGTTTTCCAGCCGCAAGACGCTATAAATATGTTTGCCGTCAGCGTCAACGTATTTGTATTCTTTTACTTGCTTATAGCCGTCTTGTAATAGTTCCTCATATTTGTTTTTCGGCGGTGCTGGCAACGCTGGCGCGGTGGAGAAATCAACGGACGTTAAAAAAACGCTTTCCACGGCGTTATTTTGCGTTGTCAATGTGTTTACTGGCATTTGCGCCGTTTTCGCGTCCTGCGGCCTTTCTTTTGCGTGTTTTGGCGCGTTGAATGGCGAGGCCAGTTTTTCACCGCAACAATAGCGATCACCTAAATAATTGACGGCATCGGCAAAGTCAAGTTGACGGATTCGCTGGATTAATTGAATTGCATTGAAATGTTCGTCTTTGACAAAATCGTGACAAGTGTTGTCGTTCGTGTTGTAGTGTATGGCCGTTGGATTATCGCCGCCACGCCAAAAAGCAACGCTTGTATTGTTGGAAATTCTTATGTTGTATTCATCTTCAACCACCATCGAACATGATACATGTCTGCAAATTTCATCTGCATCATACCATATTAGCTTTTTGTTTGTCGTTAAAGTGTCATTCATTTTTTCAAGAAATGTTGTAAAATGGTTGTCTTTGTTGAATTTTTCCGCAAGGCGTTTCGCATCGCGTTTAATTCGCCTATAACTAGACATTCTTTTTTAGCACGTGTAACGCCAGTATATATCAACGCCTTGTCAAGCAAAGCGAAAGCGTCACGGTTCAAGACAATCAAGACAACTTTGTTGTATTGACTGCCTTGTGATTTGTGGACGGTCAGCGCATAAGCCAGTTTGAAGTTTTTTACATCTTCGCTTGTAACGACAACTTCATTTGTTTCTTCGCCGTATTCGTTAATAACTGGCGTGTCGGTATGTATAAACATATTCCCACGGCTGGAAACGCTTTCAATTGTCGCGGTTGTTCCATTCCAAATGTCCAACGCTGGATTGTTTTTCAGATTTATTACTCTATCACCAACTTTCCATTTTTCCAAAATCTTTTTGCCGTTTACAATTATTTCCTCGCGCTTGTTCACAATGTCAACTATATCACGGTTAAGGCTATCTATTGCGCTGGAATCATTGGCTTTATCTTCGTTTCGCGGCGAAAGGATTATGTCATGTTCAAAGTCAAAGTAGCCGCTTTTAACTAATTGCAATAGATAATCATGCGTTTCTTTCGCGTTGCCAGTATTAACCATCTTGAATTTTTCGTTTTTACTTTCATCTTCGTTTAGCGGCATTTCGCCGTTACGAATTGCCATTGACGCTTTGAAAATGGCTTCGCTTGCGCGGTAACATTTCTGCAACGTGCAAACTTTCTGTGGAAAATAATTGATAATATCGTGAAAAGGTTGTCCTTCGCCAACTGGCGGCAACTGTGCAAAGTCACCAACTAAAATTAGACGTTTCGGCTTTCGCGTCATGATCTGCGCCATAAGGCTTGAAGATACCATTGAAGCTTCATCAACGATTACTGTTTTACCTTGCAAGCTTGGCAACGTGAAACGCTGGCCATTGTAGCCTAACAATCTATGGATTGTTGATGTTTTATATCCTGTTGATTCACGCATTCGGGCGGCGGCTTTTCCTGCGAAAGCACAAAGGCATATATCATCAATTGGACAACCTAAATTATTGACAATATTCTTTATGATTTCCGTTTTGCCGTATCCTGCGCCACCAGTAATAATAGTAAAATCTTGGCTGATTGCCATGTCAACGGCTTTCTGTTGTGATTCGTCTAGTTTTATGCCCATTGGTTATTGTCCTTTAATAAACTGCGCTTGAAAATGCTTCCATTAATCTTTGTTGCGGTGATTTATCGGCAACATTTGCGGATATGAAATCATAAATTTGTCTTTCGGCCTTGTAGTGTTCCGTCAGCGCGATTTTGCCGATCTGCGGAAATCCCATCAACCAACCTTTTGTAAACAAGTTGCTGACGGTTTGGCTGATAACTTCAATTGAGATGTTTTTTAACAAGTTTTGCGCTTCATTCGCTAGGTTGTTCCAATCGACTAAAGTATCGCCACGTTCCGTTAATGTGTGCATGGTGTAGATAATGGCCGCTTCAAGCCTTAGCGGTGAACTGTCGTTTATATCAAAGGTTTGGCGAATGCCATTGTCAACGGCAAGAAATCCAAATCCGTCAACTTTTGTTAAGTTGTATGGATTGGCCGAAACCATGCTGATTGTTTCACCGCCGAATAATTCATAAGCCTTTTCCGCAAATTTAACGCTTAACTTATGCGAAAGCAACCAGCTAATTGTTTTGGTGCGATCTTTCGCGTTTTCCATCTGCGTGATCGTCTGCATTAAAGCATCATATTTGTCTTGCGTCAAACCTTTAACGCCGTTCGGCTTTATATTTTTCGCCCAATTTTCGCCGTATTTCGTCCAAATCTCGTTTTCTAGCACTTCACCAAATCCGTTAGTACGTTCTACGGCGTAATGTAGCATTTCTTTATAATTCAAATATAAAATCGGTTCGGCGTAATCAAACGCAAACTGTTTTAATCCTTGATATGTTGTGAATTTGCCGACAATCGTTAATCTTTCGCCCAATTGTGGCCGATAAGGCATAAAGCCGACAACTGGCAAACTTGAATTGTCTTTTAAAACTGCGTCCATGATATAATATAGCTTTATTTCACCGTTGGCGCGTTTTTCATTATCAAGTTCAATCTTTGGATATTTTATGCCTTTGACTTGTATTTCTAATGTGTTCGCCATGTTGTCAAATCTCTATGTTCTTTAGTTGTTTCAATCGGTTTAGTAATATGTAATAAGCCATTGTGGCGGCATATTGCGCGTTGCCACAAAGCAAAACTGTCACGTTCATTAACGATAATTCGGCAATCCTTGAAATTATCGCTTGCGGTGAAATGCAAGTATTTGTGTAATTCGGCGCGATCAATTCGCCGTCTGCATTTTCAGAAAACAGAAAATCCTTGAAATCTGCTTCTACAATAATGATTTTTGCGACAAAATTACCATCGGCCATTCGTTGCAATTCGCGCTTGAAGCGTTGCCAATCATGGAAAATTGTTCCTAGAAAATCCGCTTTGCTTTTGCGTTCTATTGCAAAAAAATCATCGCCTTCGATTGCGTAATCGCCAGTTTTCAGCGTTGCGCGTTTGACTGGTACGTTTAGCGGAAAATCAAATGGTTTTTGTTCGCGTGTGTCTATTATTATATGTCGCATTTTAAAGATAAAAACAAGCGCAGAAAGGTTTTATTTTCCTGCGCTTGCGTTGATTAGGTTGTTAGTTGGTTGTTACATCTTGGCAAACGGATTGACAACGGCGGCATTCTGCGGCGCGGCTTGTGGTGCAGCTTGTGTCTGCGGTTGCTGATTCGGGAACGCTGGCGGCTGATTCGGGAATGGTTGCGGCGTTTGGCTTGGGATATGCGGCGCGGCGTTGTCTGCGGCCAGTAATGCGCCCAAATTCAAATCGGTTGGTATGCCGATAGGTGCGGCAACTTCAAAACCGCCACTTCCCAAAGCGGCGATTGCATAATATTCCTTGCCAGTTTTGTTGCTGATTTTCTTTGTAACCCAAACTGGAAAACGGCGCGTGTGAAGCTTTGCAATCAAATCCTGCCATTGGATAGTGTTTTCAATGTCAATGACTTTCTTGATTTGGTCAAACGTTTTCGTGACATACGTTTTGGCAACGCCGTCATCATTGGCCGTGTTGGCGTACTGCGTGGACAAAGAGCCACGCCAAAAATCGCCGTGTTGCGTCTTTTCGTCAAACAGATACAAAACAATGTTTCTTTCTGAATTGTTGAATGTGTTGACTTCAAAGCCGACATACAAACAAATGACATCGGGCGTGGATTCTTCGTTGAAATGCGGAATCTTGGAAAGCGCGGCTTTGGCTTTCGCTTCATCGGGCTTGCCTAGAATCTGAAACAATGCGGCGTTGCCGCTTTTCAGAAAATTAATAACGTTCAATGTTTCTTGAGTAAGTGAAGTCTGATTTTCCATTTTTTCCTTGTCCTTTGATTTTTGGTGGTTCTAATTACAAACTGGCTTTGATTTCGGTGAAGAATCTTATGCCGTCAACTTGTAGCGTTTCAAGCTCAATGCCCTGTTTCATCGCGTCATCTGCATATTGCTTGATTTTCCTTTCGTCAACGGAAAGGAACTGACGCGGAATCTTGTTTTCGTCCGTGATCTCAAATCGTGCCGTTTTGATCTGCCGCAGATTGGCAACCTTTGTTTTTTCGGGCGGCAAGATTTCAACTGGCGGCGGCGTTTCGGCTTGCGGCGGCGGCGCAACTTGTCCAAATGCGGATGCAAGCGCGGCTTTTCTTTCTTCTTCCATCGCCTTTTCCGCTTCTTCAATAGCCTTTGCTTTTTCCGCTTCAATTCGGGCGCGTTCCTTTTCCGTTGTATAAATCGTTGTCAACTGCAAGGCGTTGTTTTTCCATGCAATCAACTGATCTGTCAATTCGTGTTCCTTGTCCATGAACGCTTTTTTAAGCGCGTCAATACGGCGCGTCAACGAAAGACGTTCATTCTTGACTTTCTTGCAGTATGAATCAACGCTTTTGACAAGTTTGCCGATCTCCTGCGCGTTGTCATCGGTTACGGCTTCAATTGTCGGCAACGATTCAAGCAATTTGTTTCTTTCGTCAAACAATGCGATTTCGTTGTTCAACTGGATTTTATTGATTTCTTCTGTCATGGTGATTAGTCCTTTTTGAGGCTGAAAAGACGTTTGATAACACAATCATTTTTGCTGATATTTTTCTGCATTTCGTCAATATCCTTGCGGCAAGCGTTGATTTCGTCTTTCAACTCAAACAGATTTTCTTTTTCTTCTTCCAGCCGCTTGCTTTCCTCATTCGGCATGATTTTAATGCCGTCAATAATCACGTTAAGAAAGCGGCGAATTGTCGTTTTCGGCTTGTGATTGGCAATCATGACGGCGTTTTCTTCCCATTTGATAATGTGGACGGCCACAAACTTTTCACCGCTTGAAATCTTGCGAACGTGACTTTTCGGGATTGCTTCAACGCCGTTTTTTGTCGTGCAGATAATCATGGTTGTAACTCCTTTTTTTTATGGTTTATGTTTTACCGCTTAATTGTCGGCTGGAATATTGGAATTGTCAATAGCATTTCTGAAAGTCAGAATTGACTTGATATTGTCACGATCTGCGGCGGTGAAAACGTCAGAAATCGGCAAATTGTCAAAAGCATACTGCAATTCGTCCGTCTGTAAAGTTTCCCATTTACGGCCAGTAAACTGGCATTGTGGAATTCGGCAGATTGTGAAATCAACTGTTGCGTTGTCAATCGGCGCGGCTGGTTGTATTTCCTGCGGCTTTTCAGCTTTCGGCGTGTTGTCAATCGGCTTTGATTCTTTCGGCGGTTCAATCGGCCTTTCTGTTGGTATTGTTGCGATCTGCGGCGCAACTTCGGCGGCTGAAACTTTCGGAGCTTCGTCCGTTTCCGTTTCTGTGAAATCACTGATTTCTTCGGGCGTGTAGCGGCCTTTACATGCAATCGGACAAATAGTTCTTACACCGTCAGACACACAACGCGCAAAAAGCATTTGGCGGCGGCTATATGGCGTGGCGTATTTGTCTTTTAGCGGCTTTTGTTCTGTTGGAACATTTGGCGGCAACAAGCGGCCTTGCGTGTCTTTGTTAACATGCGTGAAAGGTTCTTTAATTAAATCTTTCCAATCGCAAACGGATTCGTATTTTTCTTTATTAATGGTGAATGCAATAACGCATTTGTCGGCGGTTTTTTCCTTGACTGTGTATGCCCCACCGTTTTCAACGAATGACGCTAAAATCGCATCTGCGCGTTTGCCGATATTACCTTGAATCAACGTGTAATCTTCCTTAAAACGTAGTTTGGAAATGTTTTCTTCGTCACAAATAGACGCGATAATAAATCCTTCACTTGGATTTCTTACGCCGAACATCTGTGATTTCCAGATTTCTTCACCAATGATTTTCAATTCCTCAATAGTTTTCGTCATCTTCCATTTCTCCTTTAAAAGCCGTCACAAACATACCAACCATAACCATCATCAAAAAGATAATTCCATAAATCCAGTCTTTGATTTTTTCCAGCATGTTTTATTCCTTTGGTTATAATAGTTTTATCTTCTTTATAAATAAATCATTCTCCAATTCTGATAAATGTCTTTTATATCTATCTTCAAATACTTCAAAATCACTTGTTTTACTTTCCATTAAAGTATAAATAGAAATATTATCTTCATTGCTTTTTACAGAATAATAAATAAATTTTGGATTAATTTTTTCTAGTGATTTAATGTGTTCATTTAATTTATCAATTATAATCTTTTTTTCGTTTGCATCAAAACAATAAATACAATATTTGTTATCATTTGTTTTCTTTACCTTATAATTACTTGACAAAGCAAAAAGTTCACAATGATATTTAAACATTCTTCAAAATCCTTTTTACGCCTTTACTGTTGAAAAATCACCGTGTTTCAAGTAATGCAGGATCATCAACAACACATGATTTTGCATCGTTTCATCAACTGCGGCCAATTTCGTCTTATAACGGCTTTTGACATCTGACGGAATTTTCACCGTCAGATTTACCAGTTTTGTCTTTTCTTTCTTTGGCTTTTCCTTTACCATGTGGTTACTCCTTTTTGTTAGTGTGTTAGGTGGATTTGTGAATTATTGTTTTTCCTTGTCAAGTATAAACGGCGGCGTGTTTGTGATATTCATGAATGGCATGATTGCAATATCTTTCACGCCGAAAACGGCAAAAATAAAAACGGCGGCTAAAGTTCAAAATTCATCAAAGCATTTTCGTTTTGGTTGATTCTTGTTTTTGCCCTTCGCCAATAATCAAAGCAAAGCTGAATTGTTTTAATCATATCCGCTCCGTATGCATTAATATTCTTCATGTATTGCGAAATGATGTTAACTTCAAAATTGTTGTCATACGGTGAATTTTCAATCACCAATTTTACGCGATTGTCAATAATAACAATTTCATATTCTTCATTTTCTTGATTGTCAAAACTTATTTTCTTGGCGTTATGTGCTTCAAGCCATTTTTTATCTTCTTCCGTGAATTTAACCATGTTTTATTGTCTCCTAAAATTTGAATTTCTTAATTGCTTTTTCTGTGGCCTTGTTTCCTTTAATTCGTCCTTTCAAAACTTCAAAACAACTTTTCAGACATTCAAGCATGTTTTTGTTTATCAAGTAAAATTCCATTGTGGCATCAATCCAAAATTCACAACGGAAGAATTCATAATGATTCATGACGTAAAAATAAACATCGTTGTCAATATCAATTTTGTAACGGTGAAAACCGTTGTGTTGCAAAACACTTGTGTCAATGGCGTTGTATTTTTTTAGCCAATTTAGATCATCATTTGTAAACATCATGTCTTGTTTTGAATTTGGGCACAAAAAAGCCGCAACTTCAAGCGGTGACTTAAAACTGCGGCTGATTGCGGCTAGGTTGTAGTTTAATTGTCAATCAATCGAACAAACTGGCGTATTCGTCAAACGTGATTTCTTGCGGCTTCTTCCATTTGCCGCTAATTAACTCCTGCTTTGAATAGGTTTGTGTTGTCTTGTCGCGGTTGCGCTTGTATATGTCAACCAGTAGCATCGTTGCGCCGCTTTCGGCGGCTTTTGTTCTGATCTCGTCAAACCAGCCGTCAAACATTTTTAGCGGCAATTCACCGCCGTTTTGTTCGTCCAGTAGCTTTTGGCCGCTTGCGTCAACCGCAATGGCGCGAAAAGAAAAATAAACCATGTTCTTTTGTCCTCTGATTAAAAAGCCGTGAAATCGCCGTCATTCTCCCCTGTCTCCCATAAAATACGCCGATTTCACGGCTTTTCAATCAAATAAAACAAAAATTTAAATATTGATTGATTTCAATATGCTTTTTACCAATCATATTTAATATAATGCCCTATTCATAACAATTCTTTTCATTATTTACTATATGTTTCGTATAATGTGGATTATGTTTAATTTGTGGAGTTTTATAAAATCGGCTGAATTGGTGTTTTAGGCCAATCCAGCCGATCTAAAACCATTCATGAAAGCATTTGCCGTTTGTTTCATTCAGCGGCTTTCATGTTGTGAATCGACCATAATCATCATCATGCTATCATCGCGGCCTTTCGGCTATCGCTCCATACATTGCTATCATTGCGCGTCAATCATCGCGGCCATGTCGGTTGTCGCTCCGTCACGCATTTCTTTTTATCGCGGTGTGATGTTTTCCGCTTTTCGTGGCAATCACCTTGCCAACCGCCTGCGTTTTCGCGTGAGTAAGTAGCGGCCTCAAGCGGCCACATCTATCAACGCCTATTCCCGCAGTATTGGAACTGCCGCCCATTGGATTGGACGCAAAGAGCAACGGACGAAAGCTAAAAGCTAACGTCAACGCCATTAATATATGGCTTTCTTGTTTTCTTGCAAGCCATGAATACAGATTTTTTTGATTTTTTTTGATTTTTTTCTTCCAGCGTCCAGTTTTCGCGGCGGTTGTCGGCGGTTGCCTATACCTTATATATAAGGCGGCAGAAAAATCGCCCTGCCCTGCCCTGCGGCGGCTGGATGTTGTCAAAACGCCGTGATCTGTTGTCAAAACGCCACATTCGGCGGCTGGAAGTCATGAAAAACGCCGAAAAAGTCAAAAAAAATCAAAAAAAACGCATTTTTTCCACTTTTTTTGTTGGTTTTACTTGTAAATACACTATTTTAGTGTATTTTATTAGTGTTGACAGAAACAACGGCACACAACCAAACTAAAAGGAACGAAAAAAATGAAAACGATCAACAAAATCAAAAAGGTCATCATGGATAACGATATGAACAATGTTGAATATAACTTCGACAATTTCATGGAAACAATCCGTGATTACTACACATACGGCAAAAACAATCAACTTCTTGGAACTGGCAAAACCTTGATGGATTGGACAAAACTTAATCAAAAAATTGCTTGGTTGTTCGACACGGCAGATGGTTATGTTTTTGATTGCGACATTGAAGCCAGTTTGTTCCGCCTTGCCAATGAATATCCGCAATACGTTTCATTCACGCAGACACACGATTTGAATCTTGTTTGGTTTCACTTCTAATCCAGCCGCAAACGTCCAGCCGCAAAAAAAAGCGGCTGGATGTAAAAAAAAATCAAAAAAAATCAAAAAAAATCACTTGACGGCTTGTGAATACGCTAAAACAGTGTATATTAATAGCGTTGACAGTAAGAAACAACCGCAACCGCAACCAAAACAAAGGAGAAAATGACAATGGCAATTCTCACCCAAGAACAATTTGAAAAGCGGCGCGAAAACGCCGCAAAGCGCAACGCTGAAAACACGGAAAAAGCCGTTGAAAACGGCCTGCCACGCGAAATCGGAGAATGTCTTGAATGGTTGTGCAATCGGCGGCATTGGTTTCATTGCGTGGATGCCGAAAGCGTTTATAATTCAGAATCCTGCGATTACGGCGAATTTTATCGTTTTGTCCAAAAAGAAGATGACGAAATCACAACACTTGAAGAATACTTTAAAAAGCCAGTTTTCACCGTTAGCCAATTGACGATTGAAGCATTGCCGACAGATTATGATTGGAGTGAATGCCTTGACGATGAAGAAAAAGAAAACATTTATGATAACGATGAAGAAAAGTATCGTCTTGAATCGTTAAGTAAAATAATGGATTTCAAAAACAACGTTAACAATCAAATTGAAAAGTTTTTAAACGACATTGACGCACAATATAAAACGCATTATGCGCCAACTGGCAACCAACGGATTTATTGACAATAACAAAGCGGCTGGATGTTCCAGCGTCCAGCCGCAAAACCAAAGGAGACAAAAATCATGATTTATCTTCCAACTCCATTAAAGCCACAACTTGAAATTGGAATGGACAAAGACCCAAAAATAATGGCGTATATTCCAAAACGTTTAAAACTGCATGTCCAAAGTTGTTTCCATGATTCAGACGGCTATTGGGTATATTTTGACAACTTTGTATGGAATACGCTTTATGACGGCGCGTCAGTTTGTGAAGATACAATAAAGGAATTAAAAGAAACGCTGAAATGTTGCAAAGTTTGTGGCATACAAGACAAGCCGATAAAACTACAAGGCTTTAACACGGATATGTATTGTTTGGATTATGACAAAAACGTTTTAGCGCATTATCAAGTAAATTCAATTGTCGTTTATGGTTTTGGTTGTGAAATAACATTGGCGTTAAACATAAATGATGATAAGGCGTTAATTGATTTAATTGAAAAATCAAAATACTTTGAATTTAAACATACACACAAAAAATTCAAACTGGAAAACAAAACAGTAAACATGAATAATAGCATTGCTTATTTTGACTTTGCTGAAATCGTTTTATAAATAAAGGAATATACGATGGAACTGAACAAGGATTTAACGGAAATCATCAAAGTCACGGTTGAACAAGAATGTGAAGAAAATTGCGCGATGTCTGCCGAATTGTTCAACGCAATTATAAGACGCTGGAAATTGTCAAATCAATTTCTAGTGGAGTTCTTGCGGCGGTCAATGGACACAATCAAGTCATATAGATACAATCGGCTTGCAATCCCCTATTCAATTGGCGGCAAAATGCGGCGGTTGCATGTCTTTCTGGCAATGGACAAAACCGACAAGGAAAAAGCCGACAAATAGCGGCTGAAATCTTGCCGATCTTCCAAAAAATCACCGAAAAAGCGGAAAAAATCAAAAAAAAATCGCTTTTTCGGTGATTTTTTTTGTTGTGTTGGCTTGTAAAATACACTAATCTAGTGTATTGTAATAGTGTTGACAGAAACAATGGCACACACAACCAAACCAAAGAAACCAACAAAGAAAAGGAAAAAGACAATGAAAGTTACATTTGAAAGAGAAAAAAATTGGAACATTTGGCGTACTGAATATAAAGCTAAAATGGGCAAATATCTGATTTATATAAAAACAATTACTAAAAACGGCGGACATTTATATTCAAGCGAAAAGACATTGACATTGTTTGATACAGAAAAAGCAAGAATGGCAAAATTCATGTCAGAAATGCCCGAAGATATAATAATTGAAGTTCCTAGAAAAATGCAAGATGAAATGTTTAAACACTATGGTTTTCCAAAACAACTTGAATTTGATTTAGAGTTCAGCGATTTTAATTTATAATCAAAACAAACAAGCCGCTGGAGAAATCCAGCGGCAAAACCAAAAGGAAAAAGATCATGGAAAACACGCAAGAAGTCAAATCATTTGAAGTTGGCAAAATCTATGAAATGGAAAGGCCGTCTGATAGCATGATCGCGGTGAAATTCGCCGTTGTCAAGCGTTCGGCAAAATTCGTGACGGTCAAGCGGCTTGGAACGCGAAAGGCCGATGAAAGCCGCTTCATGGTTCGCGTTTACAATGGCCGTGAAAATTTCAATCCTTATGGTTATGCGTTTGTTTTCGCATAACGCCATAAATCACCAATAAGCCGTCATTCAAGCCGTCAGCGTCAACGCTGGCGGCTTTTCTTTTGTCCATGATCTGAAGCCGACACAATCGCCCTATTCTGCCGACAATCGGCGCGGCCTTTCCTTTTTGTTTCTTTTCGCGTCATAATCTTTCACAACGTCAAGCGGCCAAAATTCCAAAATCCAGCCGATCACAACGGCAGTTGTCTTGTCAATAGTGAAAATTTTATCTAGTAATTTTTGACGGCTTGTTAATATTAGCCGTTATTTATTAGTATGTTTTTGTCAAAATCGGCACGAATCGTCCAATTTTACCAGCACACACAATTTTGGCGACATTTTTTGTCAGCGATTGCAATTGTTAGTAGTCCTAATTAATCATTTGTTTTAATACCGCTTGTAAACGCTTGTAATCACGTTGCGGCCACGGAAAAGCCATAAAGCCATATTTTAAAAAACGCCTTGTCAAGTCACATTAAGCAAATTTTTTCTGTTTTTCGTTTTCTTTTCACGCCTTGCATTTGTTGTCAAACGGCATGATTTATAATAATCTTGTTATTAACGGCTTGCAAAACATCTATGATAAATCAAACATTTGTTAATGTCAGTTATTGCATTAAGCAGAAACACGCCATTTTGGCGACAAAAATTTTGTCAGTACGATGTTTCGCGTTGACAATGGTTTACAAAAAATCTTTTCTGTCGGCTTGACTTTTACTGTCATATTGCATCATCTTTATTTCTATATATTTATATTATCCACTGACAAAATGACAGTAAAAACGCTATATATATATACAAAGGATTCAAAAACGCCATTATTAATAATAGCCCCCCCCCAAATCTAGACGATACACAATAGGGAAAATTGCTGTCATTTTGTCAGCGTTTTTATAAATAGCTTGTTATTAATAACTTGCAAATGACAGGTGAAAAATCGGCTTTTTTCTGTAAATGCCTTATTGTCAATTATTAACGTGCTGACAAAAGCAATTTATTGAAATTTTTGTGATTTCCTTTTGATATACGATTTAGGCGTTAATTTATTAGTATGTTTTGTTAATTGCCTATTGACAATATGTTACAATGGCGTTTATTAGCATGTTGCCAAAAAGCGGCAAAAATCCACTAAAAAGTGTGTCGCGGCGTGGCTTTTCAGAATTGCGATTTAAGCCGCTTTTATCGTCTTGGCGTGTAGTTTTGCCGTTTTGTTGATAAAATCGCGTCAGATGGCTTTATTTTGCGTGTTTGGCCGTTGTCGTGGCTTTTCTTTCCTGCGCTGTTGACAATCTCCGTTGACAATATTCAGCGTTGACAATCGCCGTCACGTTGACAATCGGCTGATCATGTCGCATAATCGCAAAAATTGGCGCGGGAATTCGCGTTTTTGATAATACTCTACTGGATTAGTAGATTAATAAATCATTAACTTCAAACATTTTTTTAAATGTCGAAAAATCAAAAGGTACTACCAACCAACCACTTCCGAGACGTTAGAGGGCGCGAAGGACTAGGCTTGTCATGCTTCATTTACTTATTTACTGTCCAATTTTGTTATATTTCGGCGGTTTTTCATTCCGCTATGTTTAATATTTTTGATAGCTATTATTTATTAGTGTGTTGTTTTCTGCCGATCATGGGCATAAAAAAGCCGCCGATTGGCAACCAAAGGACGAAAAACCAATCGGCGGCGCGGCCTGCCGTTACTCACCGCACATAACGGCAAGCCTTGCGCTTTTCGGGAGGACAGTAGAGAAGCAAAAAGCGCAGTAAGTATTATATTATCACATTTTCAAAAATCAAATCAACAAAAGGACGATTTTACAAAATGGCATATACGGTTAACCTAGACACGGCCAAAAAACATTCGCAGAAGATGGCCGAAAGAACACGCAAGGAAAGCGCGGCCATTCGCGACATTGGCGATATTCCAGCGGTTGTAAATCCGCAACGGCGCGAAAGATGCGCTTCAGATTTGCGCTTGTTTCTTGAAACATATTTTGCAACGGCGTTTTATCGAAAATGGTCACCCGATCATTTAATCGCGCTTGACAAGTTGCAGAAATCCATTGCACAAAGCGGCCTTTTCGCGCTTGCAATGCCACGCGGTAGCGGTAAATCTACGATGTGCAAACGCGCTATTCTATGGGCTTTATTGTACGGCTATCGGCGTTATGTGGTGATTGTCGCGGATAATATTTCATTGGCCGAAAATATTTTGTCTAGCGTGAAAAAAGAGATTGAAAACAACGTCCTTTTGCTGGAAGATTTTCCCGAAGTTTGTTATCCAATCCGCAAGCTTGAACACATTGTAATCCGCACACGTTCACAAACTTGTAACGGCGCGTTGACAAACATAACATGGGGCAATGACAAAATTGTTTTGCCGACAATCGAACAATCGCAAGCAAGCGAGGGCGTTTGTGAAGCATTCGGCATTTTAAGCGGCATTCGTGGTTTGACGTATGCCAACAGTAAAGGCGAAGAAATACGTCCCGATTTCGTGCTAATTGATGATCCGCAGAATGACGAAAGCGCATTTTCAAAAGAGCAAACACAAAAACGAATTGACATTATCAACGGCGCAATTCTCGGCCTTGCTGGCATGGACAAAAACATTGCTGGCGTTTGCACTTGTACGGTTATTGCCAAAGATGACGTTGCGGAAAGGTTGCTTGATAATGAAGTTTCGCCCGAATGGGAAGGCAGTAAATTTAAGCTTTTGAAATCCATGCCGACAAACATGGAACTATGGCAACAGTTTGATGAATTATTGAAAATTGGCTATCGGCAAGGAAAGAAAAACTTGCTTGCAACTGCGTTTTACTCTAAAAATCGTGAAGCTATGGACGCTGGCGCGGTTGCTTCATGGGAAGAACGATTTTTGCCAAAACAGAATCAAATATCGGCCATTCAATACGCAATGGAATTGTATTTCCGCAACAAGAAAACATTTTTTGCCGAATATCAAAATGAGCCGCTAGAAGATGATCTGACGGGCGTTGAAAAGCTGAAGATTGAAAACATTTTTGCTAAAATTAACAATCGTCCACGGCTGGAAGTTCCAATATCTGCGGAAAAGCTGGTTTCTTTTATTGATGTGCAAGGCGGTTTGTTGTATTATACAATCTGCGCTTTTTCGTATGATTTCAGTTGTCACGTTGTCGATTATGGTAGTTTTCCAAAACAACCAGTAAATTATTTCACGCTGGCGGATGCAACGCGAAAATATACGGATTTAGACGAAACAAGCGGCGAAAGCTTCAATGTGGCGTTGAAATTCGCGCTTGATTCGCTTGTCAACGATATTTGTAGTCGCGTCTATTTGCGTGAAGATGAAGCGGAAATCACAATTGACAGATGCTTCATAGATAGCGGATGGGGCAAATCTGCGCTGATTGTTTATCAATTCATTCGTGAAAGCAATTTCAGAAGTATCTTGATGGCTTCTAAAGGCGTTGGAATTACGGCAGATAAAAAGCCGTATAATGAATATAAAAAAGGCTTGGGCGATATGATAGGCGAATTTTGGATGATTCCTAATGTTCGCAAGAAAAGGACGGCCAAAATTATTGAGTACGACACAAATTTTGTTAAAACCATGTTGCGGAATTGCGTTCTTATGAAAGACGGCGCGGCTGGCGGTTTTAGCTTGTTTGGCGAAAAAGGCGATCTTGAAAGTCACCGTATGTTTGCCGAACAAATGACGGCAGAATTCGCCACGCCGACAATTGGACACAATCGGCGCGTTGACGTTTGGAAATGCCAACCAAACAGAGACAATCACTTTTTCGATTGCGTTGTCGGTTGCTATGTTGCCGCTTCATTGTGCGGCTTGAAGCTGGAAAATTTCGGCTTGCCAACAATGGAACATGTGGCAGGAACAACGGCGCAAAAGCCTAGAAAGGAACAAACGCCGCAGATTGAATATGTAAAGATTCCCGATGAATTTTTGGCGTGAAAATTTTTTGCGAAAAATTATTTGACTTGAAAATAATAGTGCTATATTATATCAAAATTAAGTTTGATTTTATTGATTTTTAACTACCATGACACTTCAACAAGCGCAAAATAAACTGGCTGATCTTGACGCGCAAAGCTATAATCCAGCGGTGAAAAGCTATGAACTGGACGGCGAAAAGATAACGTTCAATTCTGCGGCTGATTACCTCAAATATAGAAATTTTCTAGTGCGTATTATCAACAGTTACAATAGCGGCGGTAGTCCGTTTGCTGAAATCGCAGTAAGTAGAAGTAATCCGCCATACGGTTATTAATATGTTCAAGTTTTTAAACTTATTCAAGCGCAAGCAAAAAGCAACAAACAACGCTGATGAATTCGGTTATGATGCCGTTGACACAATGCGCACATATCGTGAACATTGGCGCGGCGCGGATTTGCTTTCGCCCGATAAGCTAAATAATGCGTTGACACGTTCCATTTTGAGAAGTCAAGCGCGATATGAATATAATAACAATCCGTGGCTTTTTGGTTTGGTGAATCAAGTTGCAGATGACATTATTGGAACTGGCGCAAGATTGCAGATTGAAAAAGAATCCGTTGTAAATACGGCGCAGATTGAACGTGATTTCCAAAAATGGGTTGAAGAAGTCAAGTTGACGGATATTTTGAAAAACGTGAAACGTGCGGTTGCGCGTGACGGCGAAGCTTTCATTATGTTGACAACGCGAAACGCCAACAAAACAAAAGTCAAGTTGTTTCCTTTGCTTTTCGCTTGTGATCGTGTTACAACGCCGATTAACGCCAATGTAAACGATACAAACAACATAGATGGCGTTTTTATTGACAATTTTGGTGTTCCGTTGTATTACACCGTAGCGCGGCAGAATCCAACGGAAACGGCGGTTGAAAAATGGGATGAAATCAAAGCGGAATATATTATTCACTTTTTCAATGCTAATTATGCGGAACAACATAGAGGTGTGCCTGAATTCTCAAGTTGTTTGAATGACATTGGTCTTTTGCGGCGTTATACTAAAGCGATGCTTGACAAGATGGAAAACGCTTCTAACATCTGCGGCGTTTTAACGCCTAAAGATTCGCTTGAAGCGCAGATTGAACAACCAATCAAGCCAGTTGAAAGCTTTAAAAAATTCACGTTGCCGTCGCGGGCTTTTGTATCTTTGCCGCTTGGCTATGATCTGAAGCAATTTGAACTTGGCAATCCTACCGATTCGCAACAACAGTTTGCATTAAGCGTCAAAATTGATTGTGCGCGTTGTCTGCTTGCAACGCGAAATGTTGTTACTGGCGATTCCAGCAATTACAATTATGCAAGCGGAAGACTAGATTTTCAATCTTACTATCGCGCAATCAACGACATTCGGCATAAGATGGAAGAAGAAATCTTGAACAAGATTTTCGGCCTTTGGTATGCTGAATACACCAATTACAACAATCAAGACGTTCCAGCGCATTCGTGGTATTGGGATGGTTTCGCACATGTTGACCCCGTTAAAGAAAGCCGTTCTGAAACGATGGATATGGCCAACGGTAGTAAGACGCTTATGGACGTTTGCGCGGAACATGGCAAAGATTGGCAGATTCAAGTTAACAACAGATTGGAAGTTGAAAAATATGAACGTGAACAACGCGAAAAATTAGGCTTGCCAACGCTGGAAGAAGTCGCGGCGGCGCGTAGTTCTAAAGGTAGTGGAGTTACAAACGATGGCGAATAATGAAGAAAAAAAGCGGCCTAACGTGCTGACATTCGCGGCAGAGATTGAACGCGATGAAACAACGGCCAAATGTAGCGGCGTGGCGTATAGCGGCGGCATTGTGATGTATTACGGCGAAAATTTCATTGTTGATTTGAAAGGCGTTGAAATTGCCGAACAAATCCCAATCCTTTACAATCATCAAAATAGTCCTGCGTATCGTTTAGGCGTTGCCAACATTTCCAATAATGGAAAACAGTTGACGTTTGACGGCGAAATCGACAAAGAAAGTGAAATCGGCAAATGGTTAACAAGTGTTGGCAAAAAATGGAAATGGCAGGTTTCTATTGGCTTTAATGTCAATTATGGTGATTACAAGTATGTTGACGCGGAAACAAAGGCCGAAATCAACGGCGTTGAAGTGTCTGATTGCTTGATTGCTGTTAAAAGCAAATTGCGTGAAATCTCGCTGGTCGCGGTCGGCGCAGACGATAAGACAAGTATGGAAATAAATATGTCACTTGACAATTATATGAATTTTGCGGAAACTCAATTAACTAACAATGGAGAAAAACAAATGGCTGACAACAAAGAAAATCCGAAAACTCCCGAAACGCCCAAAACTCCCGAAGTGAATTTTGACGCGAAACTCGCGGAATTGGAAAACCGCTTTAATGCGAAACTTGGCGATCTTGAAAAGAAAAACGCCGAAATCGAAGCGGAAAACGTGAAACTGAAAGAAGCGAATAAAACGCTTGAAGAAAATGCGAAACGCCCTGCTCCCATGCTGAACTTTGGCAATACTGAAGTTTCCGCAAATGACGTTTTGGAACACGCCCTTGCTCCTGCTTTCAATGCCAAACTTGATAAAGATTGCAAGGCGGCTGAAGTTGCAGATAAGAAATTCCGTGGCGGTGTTTCGCTGAAAGACGCTATTTTCCTTGCGGCTAAAGCCTGCGGCTATACGTCCGACATTATGCGAACGGATGAAGATATTGCATCTGCCTTGTCTTGCATCAAAATGGGCTTTACCAACGTTAATTTGCCGCTTGTCTTGGGCAATCTGATTAATGTTAAAATCATGGATGGTTATAATTTTGTTGAAGCCGCTTGGCGCGACATTGCCAAAATTATTCCTGTTGATGATTTCCGTGATGTTTACAGCGTCCGTTTGACGGCTGGCGGCGAATTTGAAGAAATCCCCGCAGGCGGTAAAATTCCGATGGGAGGCCCTGTCGAAGAAGAATATTATAAAGTTCGTGCAAAAACTTATGGTATGATGTTCGGCATTGATCGTCAAACGATCCGCAACAATGCAGGCAATGAAATTGCAGATAAGGCGTTCCAGCTTGGCCGAAAAGGTGCGTT
>Ga0247610_10000780_pt1 | contig 43340 bp, 36 predicted proteins | sample 174DNAGHGhighgp2_FD_193483 | JGI IMG/M metagenome (GOLD analysis project Ga0247610, IMG submission 193483) | Sheep rumen microbial communities from Palmerston North, Manawatu-Wanganui, New Zealand - 1742 DNA GHGhigh gp2 | ecosystem: Host-associated > Mammals > Digestive system > Stomach > Rumen...
AGCCTATACTTTGGTAATAGCTGCGGTTAATGTTGTTTTACCATGGTCAACGTGGCCGATGGTACCAATGTTGCAGTGTGGCTTACTGCGTTCAAACTTCTCTTTTGCCATCTTAATCTTCTCCTAAAAAAAATAAAAAGATTTATATTTGCGATTACTTCATTTAATAATAAAATCCATAATCAAAAAAACATGGAGCAGCAGCACTGACTGCCGCTCCGATTAAACTTTAGCTGTTCTTCGCCTTAACGGTTTCAGCAACATCGCGCGGAACTTCGGCATAATGATCAAAGATCATGGTGAACTGTGCACGTCCTTGAGATAAAGAACGCAACGTGTTCACATAACCGAACATATTTGCCAAAGGCACATGGGCATCAATCACACGCGCATTAGCACGTTGATCCATACCGTTTACCAAACCGCGACGAGAGTTTAAGTCACCGATAATATCACCCATATATTCTTCAGGGGTAACAACTTCAACCTTCATAATCGGCTCTAAGAGCTTCGGATCTGCCTGACGCATACCTTCACGGAAGGCAGCACGTGCAGCAATTTCAAAGCACATAACGTTAGAGTCAACTTCGTGGTATCCACCGTCATAAAGGTTACATTTAACACCCGTTACCGGATAACCCGCGATAACGCCGGCATCCATAGCGGAGCGTAAACCTTTCTCAACACCGGGGATATATTCCTTCGGAACATTACCGCCGACAACCGTATTGATAAATTCAAATCCGGTATAGCCTTCCATCGGTTCAAATTTAATTTTAACCTTAGCAAATTGACCGGCACCACCTGATTGCTTCTTGTGTGTATATTCAATATCACACGGCTTGGTGATGGTTTCACGGTAAGCAACTTGCGGATTACCGACGTTGGCATCAACCTTGAATTCACGTCTCAAACGGTCAACAATAATATCCAAGTGAAGTTCGCCCATACCCTTAATAATGGTTTGACCGGAATCCGGATCAGAAGAAACCTTAAACGAAGGATCTTCCATAGCAAGTCTTGACAAAGCCAAGCCCATTTTTTCAACATCGGCTTTGGTCTTCGGCTCAACGGCTAATTCAATAACCGGCTCTGGGAATACCATGTTTTCTAAGACGATCGGATGAGCCGCATCACAAAGCGTATCGCCGGTTGTTGTATCTTTTAAACCTGCCAAAGCAACAATATCACCGGCATGTGCCTCTTTGATATCATCACGTTTGTTGGAGTGCATCAACAACATACGACCGATTCTTTCTTTCTTATCTTTAACTGAATTATAAATATAAGAACCGGCAGTCAATGTTCCGGAATAAATACGTGTAAATGTGAGCGAACCGACGAACGGGTCATTCATAATCTTAAAGGCCAATGCAGACAAAGGCTCATTATCATCGGCTTTGCGGGTAATAACCTCATCAGTCCCCGGTTTTGTGCCAGATACATCAGGCAAATCCAACGGAGACGGGAGATAATCAATCACAGCATCAAGTAACGGTTGAACACCTTTGTTCTTGAAAGCTGTTCCGCAAAATACAGGAACGAAAGACATTGCAAGTGTACCCTTACGAATACATTTCTTTAATGTCTCAACAGAGATTTCTTTACCTTCAAAGAAGTCTTCCATTGCCTGATCATCCATTTCGACAGCCATTTCAACAAGCTTAGAATGATATTCTTCAGCCTTATCTTTTAACTCTGCCGGAATTTCTTGAATTTCAATCGGAGAATCAGCGGTATCGCCGGTATAAACGATAGCTTTCATGTTGATTAAATCAACTACACCTTTAAAATCTGCCTCTGCGCCGATCGGGAGTTGCATAGCCATCGGCCTTGCCCCCAAACGATCAACAATCATATCAAGACAGCGATAAAAGTTAGCACCGATTCTGTCCATTTTATTGCAGAAGCAAATTCTCGGAACACTGTATTTATCAGCTTGACGCCAAACCGTTTCAGATTGCGGCTCAACACCGGCAACCGAATCAAATACGGTAATTGCACCGTCCAACACGCGAAGAGAACGTTCAACTTCAACTGTAAAGTCAACGTGTCCCGGAGTATCGATAAGGTTAATACGATAGCCCTTCCAATAGCAGGTGGTCGCAGCTGAGGTAATGGTAATACCACGCTCTTGCTCTTGTTCCATCCAGTCCATTGTGGCAGCGCCATCGTGAACTTCACCGATTTTGTGTGTTAAGCCGGTATAATAAAGGATACGCTCCGAAGTGGTAGTTTTACCGGCATCAATATGAGCCATGATACCGATGTTTCTGTACATTTCCAATTTATGTGTACGAGCCATTGTCTTATGATCCTTTTAATAATACTAGAACTTATAATGAGAGAATGCTTTGTTCGCTTCAGCCATTTTATGCGTATCTTCACGCTTTTTAACGGCGGCACCGCGATTAGCAAATGCATCCAAAAGTTCGTTTGCAACTTTTTCCGTCATGGTTGTTTCAGAACGTTTCTTAGCCGCGGCAATAATCCAACGAATAGCTAATGCTTGACGGCGATCAGCACGCACCTCGCAAGGTACTTGATATGTAGCACCGCCCACACGACGAGAACGAACCTCTAAAACCGGTTTAACATTTTCCAAACCTTCGTGGAAAACGGTCAACGGATCTTGTTTGGATTTTTGGGCAATAATGTCAAATGCAGAATAAACAATCTTTTCTGCAACAGCCTTTTTGCCTTGTTCCATAATATTGTTAATAAATTTTGCAACAACCTGATCATTAAATTTTGCATCAGGAAGCACAACTCTTTTAATAGCACTATGACGACGTGACATCTGGCATTCTCCTATTTAGGTCTCTTCGCGCCGTATAAAGAACGACGTTGACGACGTTTAGCAATTCCTTGAGTATCCAAGGTTCCGCGAATAATATGATAACGAACACCAGGCAAGTCTTTCACACGGCCTCCTCTAATCAGCACCACTGAGTGTTCTTGAAGATTATGACCTTCACCAGGGATATAGCTGATTACTTCAGAGCCGTTGGTCAGACGCACACGTGCAACTTTACGCAAAGCGGAGTTCGGCTTTTTCGGGGTTGTTGTATAAACCCTTGTGCAAACACCTCTTTTTTGTGGACACGCATCGAGAGCCGGGACTTTGTTTCTCTTCTCTTTTGGTGTTCGTGATTTACGAATTAACTGATTAATTGTAGGCATCACAAATTTCCTTAAAAAGTTATAAATTAAAACGACTTACCTCTAAAACAGCACCCAAACAAAACCTTTTTTAATAACAAATAAAAAGACACACAAGAATCTCATCGATTCCTTTGCCCTCTATATTACCTAAAAGCCTTTATTTATGCACCGTTTTAACGGCAAACAAACCTTGGGTTCAGGCGCATTCGAGCACACTTAACCCCTGATTAGTTGCCGATACAATACCGATTTTTTCTCATCTGTCAACCATTATTTTAAACATTTTTTAATTTAAATGTGTTTAAAGCCCTCTGCCGAATCGGAATATAAGAATTATTCTACCAACATTGCCTTACCTACAAAAGACTTAATTCCATTCGTACGCTGTTGAAATTCAAGCCAAATCGCAAAAAACCTCTCTGCCAAATACCCAAATACACGTTGTTGTTTCAAATCATACCGAGCAATAATGCTTCCACGCTCTTTTTCTAACTCAAACATCACATGAAACAACCGCTCAAAATAATCAAATGCTAAGTCTTTTTCCATCACCCAATAATTCCACACTGCATAGGGCTTCCCCACATCATATGCCACATTTATCAATGAATCTACCATTTCCGGATAATCACGCCGAATAATCTCTATCATCGCCATCAAATCCTCAACATGATGTATTGAGCAATCTTTATACTGATCAAATACTGAAGCATACTGCTTTCCGACCCATGGTATCCACGAATTGACCATTACCCGATGTTCATTAAGAATTGGAAGCAAACCTTGCGTTGTTAAGCCGAAATCCGGTGCATTTTTATCAAATACGCAACAATTCTCTGTTTCCGGCATCAAAATTTTTCGATGTGCAAAAAAGCCCACATACTTCGGATTACCGATTTCTTTATAGTGCTTCCACACCCAGTAATATGCCGTCAGCACATCAAATGAACGATTTTTAACCGAAATATTATCTCCCGTATCGTCCCCGATGGTATAATCATGCAACCACTTTATATCCATGTCGGATAATCTCCCGCCGGTAAACGGCTCTTTTTCTATGGCACGCCCGACCTGTATCGGTTGCAAAATTTTGCCTTTAACAGGTAGCAGATAAGGCTTATAATAAGTCACAAAGATTTTAATCTCATCTGATCTGTCCGCCACTCTTAAATGTATATAAAAATACCCCCCTGCCCCAACCACTGCAGACAACAGTAAAAACAAGAACAATCTAATCAGGAATTTGCGCATTATTCACTGATACTCCCTAACCAATGCAACCATCAAACCATATTTTCACAAACTTAATATAATTGTTTCAGCCTTATACACAAAATTTTACAAATTCGCATAAAAAAACACTTTACAAATCAAAACAAATCATTTAAGAGAGTAGCTACTATGCGCCCGTAGCTCAGCTGGATAGAGCAACAGCCTTCTAAGCTGTGGGTCAGGCGTTCGAATCGCCTCGGGCGTACCAATAAGAAAAAGGGGTAGCTAAATATAGCTAGCCCCTTTTCAATAAAATACTGCAAAATCCTGCTATCTTCTATTATCTTTCAGCCACATCTCAACATAACTTTTATGGAAAAGTTTAACTTTCTCCGGCGCATCTTCATAAGGGTCTAAATACGCCACAGGCTGCCACTTTACTTTTGGATAGCCCCCGTCCATACCATACACAATTTTACCTTGGTTTACTTCATCATCTTTCTTTTCATTTTCAATCATATTTTCATCAGTCATCTCTTATCTCTTTTCAACTAAAATTATACAATAATGCGCCAATATAAAAGGCTCCTGACGATTTACAAGCAAAATCTCAATTTTGTTACCAAAAAACACGGCTATAAAAAATATTGCCAGATTTTTAAAATTCTGCTATACTCTTGTTATTGGAGATACAGATGGAACAGGATAATTCACATATCAAACTGGGCAAAAGGGTTAAGAAGCACAAACTTTTCCCGAACAAATGGTGTCAGGCAGATACCATCTCGCCGGATGAGGCCTGTCTTGTGATACTGACCGGTTCTGGCTCCACAACCGACAAACAAGCCAACAGCTATGCCAGAGATACCAAAGTACTTATCAAAGATAAAAATTTTCCTGTCTATGCAGCAGCCTATGACAAAGCCGACCGCAATTTTCGCCAAGATCGCGAGGCTGTGCTGGCGCGTCACAATCAGGCTAATCCGCGTTATCCCTATATCCGTAAAGTTAAAGAAGAAGATAAAACCTATGTGCCGCAGTATATCCGCGAATTATACGCCGCAACCCTTGCCCCGCGTCTGCGTGCGGAAAATAGTAATAAGGCCCCACTGTCACTTGTTGCACAACGCTTTAATATGATGCCTGTTGTTACCCATTGCCAAGGCTCAACCGTTCTGTTTCAACTGGAATATCTGCTCTTAAAAGATATGACTGATTTAGGATATACAAACCCCCAACAAGATTACTTATGTCACCAAATTCACTCTATTAATATCTCACCGGTTACCCCGATTGGTATCACCAAAACCACCGCATTTAAATTTATGACTTTGCGCGATGAAACTGTGCTTTCGGTCAACACCTCAGAAACCGCTTACCTAACCGACCGTCAACTTGATGACGATAAGCCGATTATGAATATATCGCTGTTTCGCCCCACCGCCAATGAAACCATTTTTGCAACCGATGCCCTTTATGTGGAAGACAAAGAAACCCCTGGTCTCACCTCACCAGCCGTAGAACACAGCTACGCTGCCTATACCGACAAAGAAGATGCCTTCCGCTCTATTTCCGGTGACCGCATGAGTATGACCTTTAATCTATTGCTCAATCGACTTGTCAACCATGCCATACAAAACAAAAAAGAATTAACCGAACTTCCCGACATTTTCAAAGAAAGACCTTTTAATTTTATCTTTAAAGAAACAATGAACAACCGCTATAACTTTCTTAAAACCGAAATTAACCGCATTCGTAAACACCCTGAAACCGGTGTCGTTTTCAAGAAAAAAGAACGTTAAATCAATACATTTTAATTTTCCCTTGCTAAATAAAAAATAAAGTATATAAAGTCAGAGGATACAATAACTGACACAATATAATGAAAAAACGTTTATTTTATATTCTGTTGCTTTGTTTATTCTGTGCTCCTCTGGCCTTTGGCGCGGAAGTGACGGTTGCCGTTATTGCACCTAAAGCCGGAGAAAATATTGAAGCGGGAAACGAGCTTATCGCCGGTGCCAAACTTGCCGCCGATGAATTAAACGCCGACGGCGGACTCTTAAAACACAAAATAGATTTATTAACCATAGATGACCGATGTGATGACCGCTTAGCCGTTTCCACCGCCGAAATGCTTTCATTATTAAATTCCAAAAAAATTGTCTTGGTAATCGGTCCGTATTGCGCCGAAAAATATGATGATATTGCCCGCATTTACGAAGAAGGCAAAATCTTCCAGATTGTCCCCACGACAGTTGCTCTCCACGCTGATGACACCGAAAAAAAAGATAAATTTATTTTGCTTAACACCAAAACCCGTTTAAGCTCAGACTTTTTCCAATTTTACAACAATAATTTTGCCGGTCTCAAGGTCGGCTTTATTTATGACAGCACGCTTTCTGCCGGTTATGAAGAAACAGCAACAGAGTTGCAAGCCGCTTTCGCACGCTTCGGTAAAGCCGATTTATTAGCATTTTACCCTTATACCTCTCATAAATCAGAAGATAAAATAGCCAAACGACTAAAAGATGACAACATCAATGTGATTTTGATTGTCGGGCGCACCAAATACGTTACCCCGATTATTGAAGCGGCTAAAGAGCAAAACAAAAACCTGATTGTTTTCACAAATAAGAAAAATCTCACTCCGGAACTGATTGATGATTTAGATGAAGATACCAACGGCTTATACGCCATGGATTTAGCCGACATTAAAGACAGCCTGATTTTTACCGAAACACTGGTTAACTTAAGGCTTTCCGGCACATCTCCCGAGGGACTTGAAGCTTATAGTTACACCGCCTTAAAGCTTTGGAGTGATCTGGTTAAACAAACCAAAAAATTTGATTATTCCGCACTGGTTAAACAGGCCCAAAAGCCGGAACAACAGGAAAAATGGCAAGATTTCTTAATGCACAGCGGCAAAGCCGACGACGTTAAATATACCATAGAAATGTATAAAGACGGTGACTTTAAACAAGTTTATTAAAAACAGAAATCTCTTGCAACAAATAAAAATTCTCCCTATATTAGACGAAGTTTAATTTTTTTTGAAAGTAAAAACAATGGCAGGAAGCATAAATAAAGTAATTCTTGTTGGCAACTTGGGACAAGATCCTCGTGTCAGCAATACCCAAAGCGGGAGCAAAATCGTTTCTTTTTCATTAGCCACCACCGACACTTGGCGCGATAAAGCATCAGGCGAGCGTAAAGACCGCACGGAATGGCATCGTGTTGTTATTTTTAACCCCGGTCTTGCAGACACCGCCGAAAGATATTTGCGCAAAGGCTCAAAAGTATATCTTGAGGGATCTTTACAAACCAGAGAATATGAAAAAGACGGTCAACGTCATTTCACCACCGAGGTTGTATTACAAAATTTCAGTAGCGCACTTGTCATGTTAGACGGCAAAGGTGACGGAGCTCCGGCAGGAAGCGGCGATATTTATGATTCTTCCGCAAGCGGCTGGGATAGCTCGGCGACTGCCGGAACAGATGCTGTTGTTGACGACGACATCCCGTTCTAACGGGCACAAGTGCCCAGCCTCCGCGGCTTAAGCGGCACCCGCCGTGCAGGCGGCGACCTTAGTCGCTCCGGCGCGCAAAGCATAAAATAAAATTATGGGACAGGATAAAATCTTGTCCCATAATTTTATGCGCGCCGTTTTTTATCAAACATCACATTATCATAAAAGTTACCCACCACCGGATGGATAACTTTTTACCATCATTTCTAATTTTCTAATGAAAAACAAATTTTATTCGGTAACAACTGCCAGCGTCGGAGCAATAACCGCTTCCACTTTTTCGGCCTCGGCTAATTTACTTTGCTCATCTGCCAATGCAATAATCCTCGACATTTCTGCCTTAAAGCGTTGCAATTCTTTACCGGTCAAATTATTACCGGTAGCAGCCTGAATTTTCAACGGATCTACCTTTTTACCGTTCTTAATCACTTCAAAGTGCAAATGCGGACCTGTCGAACGTCCTGTTGAACCGACGTAACCGATTACTTGCCCTTGTTTTACCCGAACACCCGGACGAATTCCTCTGGCAAAACCGCTCATATGGGCATAACCGGTTGAATATTCGGAGTTATGCCTGATAACGACATAGCGTCCGTATCCACCGGCCCACTGCGCACGTTTAACCACACCGTCACCGCTGGCATAAATTCGTGACCCCATAGGTGCCGCATAATCAACACCGCTGTGCAAAATACGTTGTTTTAATATCGGATGACGACGCCAGCCGAAACGAGAAGATACACGCGCCGAGCGAAACTCCATCGGTTTACGGTCAAGTGTTCTTTTTAAGACCATCCCTTTTTCATCATAATAGTCGATATTGCCACCGGTATCTTTATAACGATAAAGCGCGATTTTCTTTTTCTTACCCAACTGAAGCTCGGCATAAAGAATATCACCGTTTTTAACCACTCTCCCGTCCGGCGCCATTTTGCGCTCGTATAAAACCTTAAACCCATCACCGGCTTTAATATCCGAACGGAAATTCACTTTATAAAGAAAGATATTGGTAAAATTATTGATAATATTAGACGGCACACCGGCATTTCTCATCGTTGCCGATAACGAAGAATAAATTTTACCTTCAATCACTTTATTTTCTTTGGTAAGCTCAAGTTGTTCGGCCTCTGCCACATATTTTTCATCTTCATTACGGGTAACGATATATTTAATTCCCACATCAGGTTCTAAGACGATTTTATCAACACTCAAAAGCTCTCCAAACGGCATATCAACCGTTTTGGTAATATTTATTTTTTGTCCGGCTCTTAAAGATCTGACATCAAATCCGGCTTTTTTAAGACTGTCTGCCGCTTGGCTCGCCTCAGCATACTCCATTCCGAGTTTTTGCAAAATTCCGATGAAGTTATCACCTTTTTCGACAATCAATACATCGTCTTTAACCTCAGGTTCATTTTCCTCACCTTGCACGGTCCATGCCACATCAGGATTATCAAAACTGTTTTCCAGTTCACTGTTTTCATCTTCATACACTTCCGGCAACAATACATTATTGTTGGCAGCAGCCTGCGCCTGATTAGCCAATTTATCAACTTCAGCCATTTGCTCATCTTCCAACATCTGTTCCGGTGTTTCAAAATTTTTATTTATAACCAAAACAAATGCAAAGGCCACCACCGCCGCATATAAAAAGAGCATAACACTCTGTCCGCTGATGCCGCGATTTTGCCATTCCTGAGGCACTCCCTCTGTATCCGTCAACTCAAAAGAAGACATTACCACTCCTTAAATCATATACGCCTCAAACATAGAAGATATGCAAAAAACATAAAAGAGCTTTTTATTTTTTATACACATCATTAGCCATAACAAAAATTTTATTTTTAGAAAAAATTTACTTTTATCGCACATAATAGCGACAACAAAAACATAAGGAGAACCAAATATGAAACTCAATGAAACAGGTCGATCCATGATAGAAATGCTTGGTGTGCTAGCGATTGTCGGCGTTTTATCCGTCGGGGGTATTGCCGGTTATTCTAAAGCCATGGATAAATACAAAACCAATCAACTGATTGCGCAAATTACAGAAGTCGTTATCGGCGTCCGCACTTTATTTACCTCACAAAAATCTTATGCCGGTATCAGCGTTCCGGCGCTCATAAACACCGGCGCCATCCCCGCCATTATGCGCGCAGGCACAAACGGCAGTTCGGCACATCACGCCCTTGGCGGTCAAATTCTGATATTTCCGAGCACTACTGCCACGCAGTCAGACGGTGCATTTGAACTTTATCTGACCGGCATTTCTGAATCTGCCTGTAAAGCACTCGTTTCCATTGACTGGAGTCAGGAAACTTCTTCCGGATTTATGAGTATGTTTGTCGGCTCGGGGCACATCACCGAAAAACAAATGGAAGATGTTTTAACATTAGCCGATTCTAATCCGGCGCAAGGTATATATACCGCCGGTTCACATGACAACGGCATTCCCCTTTCCGTAGCTGAATCAGCCATCGCCTGTGATTGTCCGGATACGGCGTGCACCATCGGCTTAAAATACAGATAAAAATAGGTGCTCTTTATCAGATGATAAAAAGCACTTTCATCAACATTTATATGCTTATTTACCGTTAGAAAGTATATCTCAGACCGGCAGTTACTTCCATCAGATTATCCAATCCTTTCATGCCGAGATAGGAATAACGCCCCATTACACGCATAGAAACGTGCTCGGTGAAATCATACGAAAAACCGACGCCGCCGCGGTAACCGACTTTTTGCTTATCATCACTTCCCAATTCATACTTATATTTAACATTGTAGTTTGCCAAACCGACAGAAGCTAAAAGATCAAATCCGGAGCAACCTACCGGCATTTTGCCGTATAAATCCAAACCCATCGCATAAAATTCAGATTTTATTTTAGCGCCGGTCTCAGTATGCGATTTTCTCTCAAAGGCCTGTTGAAAAAATGCTTCAATATCCATATACTTAGCAATCTCGGCACCGACATTTACCGCCCAAGAATTATAATCCTTTTTAGCACCTTTGGCTTGACCGCCGACATCAGCATGCGAATAAATATAATCTGCTCCGATATACGGATGAATCCAATTATCATGCATTGTCCAATCATTAGCTTGTGCTTGAGTTGCAATAACAGACGCCATTGCTGCATATAAATAAATTTTCTTCATATTTTATTCTCCTGAACTAACTAAAATTAACTTTAGTCCTAAAGTATTATAACCGTATAATACTTTTCGCTAAGCTATATAAGCCTCAATTTAAGCTTTTAAATAGGTCACAAAAATTTTTTACGTTTTCTTTACTCTAACCCATTTAAAATACTTTAAAATAATCCGAAGGAAACATCATGAATTTTATCCCACCGCAACCAAACTGCACCTTATGTGAAAGACTTTGCGCTTTTAGAGAAAAAAATCGCACAGACTTTCCGACTTATCATAACGCACCCGTCGAATCTTTCGGTTCGCTGACAGCAGAGATTTTGGTAGTGGGACTTGCCCCCGGGCTTCACGGCGCCAATCAGACCGGTCGCCCTTTTACCAACGACTATGCCGGAGATATACTCTATCCGGCACTTAAACAATATGGTTTAGCTAAAGGCACTTACAAAAAAAGAAAAGATGACGGCTTTGAACTTATAAATGTGCGCATCACCAATGCCGTGCGCTGTGTGCCACCGCAAAATAAGCCGACACCCCTTGAAGAAAAAAATTGTCGCTCGTTTTTAAGCGCAGAAATTAACGCCATGCCCAATTTAAAAGTTATTTTGTGCTTAGGTGCAATTTCGCATAAAAATGTTTTACATACTTTAGGTATCAAACAATCTCTAGCCAAATTTACGCACGGTGCCATTCATCAATTTGAGCATCTGCCGCTTATTATCGACAGCTATCATACTTCACGCTACAACATCAACACCGGCGTTTTGAGCTATCAAATGTTTTGTAACATCATAAATAAAATCACGGAAATCATAAAATGAAATTAAAATCAATCGCATCAATTTTAATCATCACATTCCTTTCTATCAGCACGCTTGCGTTATCCATAATGTTATATGCACGCTACCTTTATCCGGATGCCGATTATATCCAAATCGCTTTAACCGTAATGACTCTTTCACCTGATGTCATCAAGACCAATATATCTTTAACCGATTATATCTTAGGTCTGTCTTTCTTTATTATTATATGGCCGCTGTGCTACCTGTTTTTAACACCTTCAAAACAACTGATCGCCGCAACCCTTATGGGATTAGGTGCCCTCTATCTCACCGAATGGCCGGAATATATGATTTTAAGTAACACCGACACCTCTTTATATGAAGAATATTATGTATATCCGGATTCAAACATTACCGCACCAAAGTCAAAACGCAATCTCATCTTAATCTACCTTGAAAGCTTTGAACAAAATTATACTTTAGCCGAGCATTATAATACCAATCTGATACCGCACATAAATGCCTTACAAACAAATAATAATCACTCTGAAGAATACCGTTCCTTCAGAGGTGTGCAATATTCCATCGCAGCCCTTGTTGCTACTCATTGCGGCATTCCGCTCTTTTTCTTGGACAACCATGATATGTATGCCAGAACATTCTTTCTTCCCGGAGCCGTTTGTTTTCCTGAAATTTTAAAAGAAAACAATTATCAAACCGAAATTATAAAAGCTGCCGATATTCATTTTACCGATACGGATAAATTCGTCTTAAATCACGGTTACGAAAAAGCACTTGGTAAAGACCAAATCCTTGCCAAATACAGCGAATTCAGCGCACCGCAATATCAGGGAACTTTTAATGGCTTAACCGACCGTGCCTTATATGAAGTGGCAAAAAAAGAACTGGCCGAATTTTCTCCTGATAAACCGTTTTTCTTAACCCTGTTTTCTTTAGACACCCACATTCCTGGCTATCACTTAGATAAAGCGTGCGCCACCCCTTATCACGACATCCGCGATGCTTACATGTGTTCGGATATTGCTGTCAATGATTTTATAAGTTGGCTAAAAACTTCCCCTTATTGGGAAAATACCACCGTAGTTATTTTAGGCGACCACCCTTTGCCTAATCGAATTAAAACAAAAAAACACATCAAACACAAAATCTTCAATGTATTCTTAAACTTACCTGACAGCAAAAAAATTGATAATAAAAAAATATTTTCTGCTCTTGACATACCGGCCACTCTTTTAGAAAGTATCAACTTTAACCTCAAAGACCACTCTTACGGCTTAGGGAAATCGATTTTTACAGACGTTCCTTCTTTATTAGAAAAATTAGGAAATAACTTAAACCGACACCTCCTGCAACATTCTGAAGTTTATGATAAATTATCCGCTCCCAAACATCAGCATATCGACAAATACGTCCCTTATACTTTGGGCAAACCTTTAGATAATCAGTCAAGCATTCGTTACACCGATGTTTTTGAAGATGTCTTAGGGCAATACTATCTGGATCGCCTCAATTTGGAATTTCCGGATACTTTGCCGAGCACCGCAACTACTTTTAAGGTTCATATAAAATTCAACGGATTATTCCGCCCGCACGGTGTTTTAAGCATTATGGCCAATAACACCGAAGTCTTTTCTTTCAAACCTGAAAAAGGCGCTGTTCCACCATATACCTTAGATTTTACCGCACCGTCAAAATTGGTTACCGATAACAAATTACAATTAAAATTCCACAACAGCAGTGATGTCCGAAGGATAACCACACTTGGTATCGCACCGCTTGAAATTCGTATCACCGCCGAATAAATTTTTAACGATTATTTTAACACTTAAAGCTATAGTCGCCATATAATGAAACGGATAAAAAAATGCGCTACCTGATTTATAACATTTTATGCTTTCTATTTGCATTTGTTTTTAATGCAAATGCGTCGACTTTTACCTCAAAAACCAATCACGTGGGCATTACCGTCATTCCGGAATATGAAACCATCACCGAAAACACAAAAAACATCTCGCTCATCGCCGAAATCAACATCAAACCCGATTGGCATATTTATTGGGATAACCCCGGTGATTCGGGAGATCCGACCATCTTAACTTTTTATGACAGTCCGCATTACACCATAACGACTGCCGCCCACAGCGCTCCCAAAAAGTTTGTTTTAGAAGACATTATCACCACCTATGTTCACCGCCAAAAATTATATTACAAAACAACCTTTGCCTTAAGCAACTTAAAAAACTTGGATAATCTCCCATTTAAGTTAGTTTTATCTTATACCGTTTGCCGCAAAAACTGTTTACCCGAAACGATTACCTTAGACATCAATCTCCCGATTGCCGATACAAAAAAACAAAACACATCTTACCTCCCCACTCTTTTAGAGGCAGAAAACACCTTTCCGCTCCCCTTGAATGCAAAAGCCGAAATCAACAATGAGCGCTTAGAATTGAGCCTCTCCGAAAGCATTATGAAAGCTTGTATCGCCCCTGAATTCGTCAGCCATTACAAAAAACAGAACATTCTTGCCGATTTACCTAAAACCGCACTCAAAGAAAACAATCATTTATTGGTAACTTTTGATGAAGGCGAAACCCCCAAAGACGGCAAAGGTCTGCTCTTATGTGATGATTTAGCTTATGAGGTAACACCTGAAAATACAAATCTTCTCTCAACACCACAAATGCCTGCAAAATCATGGATATACTACCTTTTAACCGCCTTTTTAGCCGGTCTTATCTTAAACCTCATGCCTTGCGTCCTGCCGATATTGAGCCTTAAAGCACTTTATCTCGCCGCTCATAAAGAAAAATCATCTGTGTTTTCGGCACTAATGTATTTAACCGGCGTTATAAGCTCATTTTTGCTTTTATCCGGCGCGCTCTATTATTTAAAAACGATAGGCATGGAACTCGGCTGGGGCTTTCAACTGCAATCACCGCTCTTCAACAGCTTCCTGTTTATCCTCTTTTTCATCATTTTCTTAAGCCTTTTGGACAAACTCCCTGTTCCGGCTTTATGGACAGACAAACTAAATCGTCTTTCGAGCGGTCGCAGTTTTTTAACCGGATTTTTTGCGGTGCTCATCGCCTGCCCCTGCACCGGACCGTTTATGGGCGGAGCTTTGGGTTATGCCATCACACAAGCGCCGTTTATCTACTTCGGCATATTCATCATGCTGGCGTTGGGCTATGCACTCCCTTATGTTTTAATAGAGGCATTCCCGAGCATGCTCTTAAAATACATCCCCAAACCGGGGCATTGGATGATAACCTTAAAACGCATCTTATCCCTACCGATTGCCTTAACCTGCCTTTGGCTCGGTTGGGTAACATATAACCAATTAAAACCGAACACTTCAGCCGACATTATTTGGGAAGAATACAAAGAAACAACCATTGCCGAAACCATTGCCGCAGATGAGCCGGTTTTCATTGATTTCACCGCTAAGTGGTGCTTAATATGCCTATTAAACGATAAGACCGTTCTTTCATCGGATACATTTAAAAACCTTGTCAAAGCCAAACATATTCGCCTCATTAAAGCCGACTGGACCAACCGCGATGACAACATCAAAAAAGCTCTTGAAAAGTATAAGCGCAACAGTGTGCCGCTTTATGTCTACTATCCGCCACACGCGAAACAACCGCAGATTCTTCCCCAAATTTTAACCGAAAAGATTATTGCAGATACTTTTAAGAGTAACCCCTAAGGCTTCATCGCTTCTTTTTTAAGCTGATAAAGTTTATCCAGAGCCTCTCTTGGCGACAAACTGTCCACATCAAGTGTTTTAAGTTCTTCAACAAGCGGATTTTTTTCTTCTTTTTTAACCACTTCCTTGCGCAATACTTCAAATAGCGGCAAATCATCTTCCATCACTGAAAGCATTTTATGTTGTTTGCTCTCTTCTAAAAATTGCAACACTTGTTCCGCGCGTTTAACCGTCAACTTCGGAAGCCCCGCAAGCCGTGCCACATGAATACCGTATGAGCGATCCGCCGCTCCTTCTATCACTTCGTGCATAAACACCACATCGCCGTTAAACTCTTTGATTTTCATACAATGCAAACTTAACGCCGATAAGCGTCTACTGAGTTTGGTCAACTCGTGATAGTGGGTTGCAAACAACGTCCGACACTTATTGACTTCCGAAAGTTGCTCCACCACTGCCCATGCAATTGAGAGACCATCAAAGGTTGCCGTGCCGCGCCCGATTTCATCTAATATCACAAACGACCGCTCATCCGCACGGTTTAAGATAGCAGCCGTTTCCACCATTTCAACCATAAAAGTTGAGCGCCCGCGCGCCAAATCATCACTGGCACCAACCCGTGAGAACAAGCGGTTAATCACGCCGATTTTAGCAGACTTTGCCGGCACATACGAGCCTGCCTGCGCCATAATTGCTATCAACGCATTTTGCCGCAAGAAAGTAGATTTACCGGCCATATTCGGACCGGTCAAAAGCCAAATTCTATCTGTATCTGCTTTGAGCTCACAGCTGTTAGAAACAAAGTTTCCGTCTCCCTCACGCTTGATAACATTTTCAACCACCGGATGCCGTCCGTCAATCACTTCAAAATCAAGTCCGTCATCAATGACCGGACGCACATAGCCGTTTTCTGCCGCCAATTCCGCTAGTGCCGCCGCCACATCAATCTTGGCAATCGCTTCTGCCGTCCGCCCGATTGCCCCTGCCTGTGCCAACACATGATTGACAAGCTCATCATAAATCTTAAGCTCCATTTCAAGTGCTTTATCCAAAGAAGAATTGACCTCATTTTCCACTTCGGATAATTCTAAAGTCGTAAACCTGACGGCGTTTAACACCGACTGCCGATGAATAAATTTTTTGTTTTCCAAAAGTTTATCGGCAAATTTTGACGGCACCTCCACAAAATATCCGATATTGGTATTGTTTTTAATCTTAAGCGCGGAAACACCGGTTTCCTCAATATATTTTTGTTTTAATTCCTCGCACTTTTTTTCACTTTCTTCGCGAATATTTTTAAGATAATCCAGCGGCTGATACGCCCCGTCTCTGACAAAACCGCCGTTACGGGCATATGTCGGCAAATCATCACGCTTTTCCTTTAATGTGCTCTCAAGACTGTATTGCAATGCCGAATGATTAAAAAAGCCGTTTGCCACATCTGCAAGCGCTTTGGGCGGCAACGCATACACACTGTCTTTTTGGTATTCTGCAAAGCCCAATATCATATTTTGAATATGCGGCACCACTTTTAACGTCACCGCCAAATCATACAAATCCTTCGGCCCGCCGCGCCCCAAACTGATGCGTTGCACGGCGCGCTCCAAATCCAGACATTGCCGCATCAAAGCTCTGATTTCATATCTGACATTCGGATTATCCATAAAAAACGCCACGGCATCAAGCCTGTCATTGATAGTTTTAATGTCCATCGCCGGCGCCGACAACCTCTCCGCAAGCAATCTGCCACCGACACCGGTTACCGTTTTATCCATCACTTTTAAGAGCGAAACACCACCTGCACCGTTTGGAAGAACCAACTCAAGACTGCGCCTTGTTGCCGCATCAATCTCCATAATATCCGCACCATAAATCCGCTTAGGTTGCTTTAAGAGCGGCAACACCCCCTTTTGCGTATTTTCAATATACCCCAACAACACACCGCCGGCAATCAATTCGGCTTTGGAGAAATCCCCGAAAGATTCCATTGTTTGCACTTTATAAGCCTTTGTCAGCGTATTTTGCGCACTTTCCAGATTAAACAAACTCTTGGCTAAAACCGAAAGCGCCTCGCGATACTCCCCAAACAAGCTGAAAAATTCCGGATATTCCAAGAGCTTATCTTCTATCAGCAACTCCGAGGGCATTAACCGCGATAAAGCCGAAGAAAGCAACACCGGCGCCGGAACTTTATTAACCTCCAAATTTTGCATATAAAAATCACCGGTAGAAATATCAACCCATGCAAGCCCGATTTCTGTTGCCTTGACATAAACCGAAACGATAAAATTATTTTTCTTCGGCTCAAGAATTGTATCTTCGGTCACCGTTCCTGCCGTCACAAGCCGCACCACTTCGCGGTTAACAATCGCTTTATAGCCGCGTTTTTTGGCCTCTGCCGGATCTTCGGTCTGTTCGCAAATAGCCACCTTATAACCCATTTTGATGAGCCGCTCCAAATACATCTCATAAGCATGAAACGGCACACCGCACATCGGAATATTTTTATCTTCAACTTTGCTCCGGTGTGTTAATGCCAAACCCAAAGCACCGGAAGCTGTTACCGCATCTTCAAAAAACAACTCATAAAAATCGCCCATCCGATAAAACACCAAATAATCCCGATATTGGCGTTTAATATCAAGATACTGTTTCATGGCCGGTGTTGAGTTCATATCATTCATATCATCAATAGACATCGCACTTTCGCGGTCTAAAATTTGTGTTTTTACCCCTGTTCCGGTTCCTTCGGTTTGCGAATTATTATTTTCGTCCATTATCTTTCTCTTTTTAACCAAATCTAAAGTATGCCCCATTTATACTTAAAATATATTTGTTAGTCTATGATAATTTTTGAGATATGCAAATGCTAAATGAAGATGATGAAATTTTAGGTATTGATAAGAGTTCCAACTTTGCCTTCCGCGTTATGATTCTCTCAATTCCGGCGGGGCTTTTGTTTTTAATCTTCGGTCTTGCCGAAATTTTACCATACACTCTGGCAATCGGGGCCTACGTCTGCATCTTGTTTTTTAACACGGTATTTTTGTTACCGATGTCCACCGAACTGCATCAAATCAAGAAATATATTCAAAGTTTAGCGACCGGTGTTTCTGAAGAGCAACTTCTTAAAAATATGACTGAAAAAGAAACCCGCGACTTAACCGAAGCCATTAACTCCATGCACAAGTTTTGGGTAGATAAAACCGAAATGCTTGAAAACCGCACCTTATCCGATGCCGCAGTGTTAGACACCCTCCCCGAGCCGTTATTGATGGTTAATAAAAATAATACCATTATCGGTGCCAACCGTGCCATGCGCCAACTGTTTAACACCGAACTCCTCAACAAATCGGTTAAAGACATTATCACGGATAATCAATTCAATAGAGAGCTAAATCGCGTCCTAACATTAGAAACAAGAAATACTGATTTAAGACTTTGCTTAACCGAACTTAAAGACAAACCGAAATTCCACATCCAAATCACCACTATCCCTTGGTTTGCCAAAGGTGATATAGTCGTGGTTATCACATTTTATGACTTAAACAAAATCTTACAATTAGAGCAAATGCAACAAGACTTTGTTGCTAACGCCAGCCACGAGTTGCGAACCCCGCTATCCATTATCGCCGGTTTTATTGAAACGCTCCAAACCAGTGCCAAAGATGATGAACAGGCACGCGATAAATTCTTGAATATAATCAGCGAACAAACCACCTATATGTCCGCGTTAATTGAAGATTTGCTCTCCTTATCAAAAATTGAATTAACTTTAGACACACCACCCGAAGATAAGGTCAACATCAACCAACTTATTCGCGATATTAACAACGCCATGAGCTTAAAATCAAGCGAACATAATCTTAAACTCAGCACGCATTTTACCCGTTTGCCGCAAATTACTGCAGACGAACACCAAATCACCCAAGTTTTGCAAAATTTGTTGGATAACGCTATAAAATACGCCACCCCCAATACAGAAATCTCAATTACATCCGAAAAAGTCAACGAGATACCACCGCACCAATATTATGAAGTAGGCAAAGGAACAGCGGTTAAAATATCCGTTGCCAATCACGGCATTGCAATTTCACCAAATGACATTGCGCGCTTAACCGAACGCTTTTATCGCCTGCAAGAACACAAAAACAAAAATATCAAAGGCACCGGCTTAGGGCTTTCTATTGCCAGTCAAATCATCCGCCGCCATAAGGGCAACCTTACCATCACCTCAGAAGACGGCTTAACCACCTTTAGTGTTTACTTACCGATTAATGGATAATAAAAACACAGCCACTCAACACCATTCCCCATTTTTCGCAATCATTGCGAGCGGCTTATGGCTGTAAACCTCTCCCTTTCACCCCCATTGTCAACTAAAGTTGACATTTCCCCCCTCAAGGGGGAAAAGACGTTTGCTATTAGAATCTCCTCCCTCTTAGAATAACGAGGGGATTATGCTATTAGAATCTCCTCCCTCTTGAGGGGGGAGGATTAAGGAGGGGGTGAATCCTCATCATCAGTACATCAAAACAACAAAAAACGTCTTTCCCTTGTGGGGGAAAGACACTTGCCTTGAGAATCCCCCTCAGACGGAGCTTTGAGATTGAACACTTAACCCTATCTCCCCCTCAGACGGGGCTTGCAGGATAAAAAACGTTTGGGGAACGTTTTTTACCGAAAGCTATAGATGTTGTTAGCTTGCTTTTCCGCTGAAAGTAGAAAAGCAAACGTTACAACTTCTTGTCCGTAGCGAAGTTAACGAGCGCAATATGCGCAAGTTTTACGAAGCAAGAGATGTCACCGGAGGTGACAGAGAGGGTGAAAATTATTTAGCAAATATGTTTCAACGTATTCTCAATAACCAAATAAACGCCATCTATGGCATATAAAATCTCATTATTCCAAAACCGAATAACGGTATATCCTTGTTCTTCCAAAAATTCCGTGCGCGCGCTATCATCATCTTTTTGTTCTAAGTGTTGACAACCATCGCATTCTATAATTAATTTCTTTTCAAAACATACAAAATCCACAATATAGTGACCGATTTGTTGTTGTCGCCGGAAAACAACACCAAATTTTCTAGCTCTCAAAAGCGACCATAATTTTCTTTCGGCATCTGTAGCATTTTTTCTATTTAATTTTGCTAAATTCAGTAAATGATTTTCTTGTTTCATAACTACCTCGTAGAAAAAGTTTATCACTTTTAAGATAATAAAGCAAGATTGTTTTCACCCTCTCTGACGGCTTCGCCGCCATCTCCCCCGTCAAGGGGGAGATATACAAAAAAACGTCTTTCCCTTGTGGGGGAAAGACGTCAATAGAGTTTTTAAGGTTCAATGCAACTTTGGCAGGTCAGAGCGTGGAGTAGCCCTTTTCTTTCTCAGCCTTGGCGATGTGCTGGAGGATTATCTCACGCTTCCACGTCGTCATAACCATCAGTTTCTGCGCCGTTTCATCAAGACAATCCCTCTTCTCAGCCTCTTTCAGCACCTTTTCAAAGTAGTTTGTTTCATACTCTGTAAGGCGCTTGACAAGCAGATAATACATAACCTTCTCGTCAAGCTTGTGGCTAGTCTCACGATAGTAATCATACTGCCACTCCTGCATGCGTTCCTGAGCCTCAGGGCTGAAATTCTTACGAATTCCGCAGTAGGCCAGCCATTCTGCGCGGTTTTCATCGTTATCCGCACTCTTGCCGACCTTGTCTAAGTCCACACGAAGCTCAATAAGGTTAGTTAGTGCTTCTTCCTGATCGCTGTTACAGTGAGCAAAGTAGAGTTCAGCATTGCCTGTACTGATGCCGTCACGCTTAACAGCCTGCATTAAGAGCTCGTCGGCACGAGTCTTGGCTTCGTTGACAACATCACCGGTAGCGGCTTCTACAAGCTTTTTAACCACCTCGTCGCTTAAGGTATTACGGCTCCAGTAGCTGTGGAGTAGCTCCTTTGCCTGTTCGCCGACTGCACTTTCAAGCAACTTAATGAGCGCCAGAAGCGTCTCTGTTTCTAAGCTGTTCGCACTGCAAATCTTCAACAACTCAAAAGCACGAGCTTGGGCTTTGTTAAGACCTTCCACTTTCTCAAGTATCGTGTCAAGCTGACTAAGTTCGCCCTCAAGCTTGCCCTTTTCCAACTGCTCAACAAAGAACATCTGAAGCTTAGGTGACACAGCCTTCTCGCCGGCGCAGTAGCTCTTCAAAAGCTCAAACTCTGCATAGCCACCATTAAACAACAGTTGGAAGTCATCAAGACGCATGTTACACGCCTGCAAGATTTTCCCGCGGTCAGTTGCATGACCGCGGTTCCACACGAGCCTCATACCTTCCTCGCTCATCGCTTTGAGCGTAGTCACCTTGTCGCTAAACGCCTGCTCGTCGTAATAGGCGAGCTGTGTTGCTGGCTCGTAGTCGCTGAGCGCCTTGCTGTCCTCCCTAATGAAGAACTTGCGCCTGTTCATCGGCAAGAAACTGTAAACCGGCCGCCACATCAAGTTGAGGACTTTGGCGCCGATTTCCCAAGTGTTCTTTCCGAACACAAACGGCGTTTCCTTAGGGTCGTTTAGTTCCACAAAACCGGTGTTGAGGAGGAGCTTAGCCACCTTCTCAGGCGCCTTCCACAGCCTGAACGGCATCCAGATGGGTGAAGTAAGCAACACCACCAGTGCGACGCAGGCGGTAACCACCGCGGCGATGACGCTACAGCAAATCACCCACAGGATTACCCCAAGGATGATGAGCGTCCACTTAAGGCTAGGGCTGAGAAATTTCAGCCAGCACCACCACAAGAATGTGCTGACTACGTCAAGCCAGTTGCACTCTTCGTTTTTCACTACCTCAGAGAGGATCTTTTTCACACTGTTACCCTGATTCATCTTGTGGGCAACGAATTCCTTAATTCCTTGTGCCATAGTTGTTAATGTATTAGGCACTCTCCCCTATTTCTTGTTCTTTCCGACAGAGAGAGATTGTGATAAATATGAAATTGCACTACATCAGAAAAACATGATAAAATCATTTGGAAGACGATTAAACCATTCGGATAAAACGTAGGCAAGCCTCTCATAGATGCCGTTTCTCAAATCTGTTCATTAAAGCAAGAAATCGGGCAGAACCCAACAACATGAACCTTAAATACTTAAACCTGATAATTGACATAGCATAGATTAGCAATTGTTAGAATACCAGTTTTTGGACATTTTGTCAATAGATAGATTAGAATAATTTTTATGCTTGCTTGACAACCTAAAATCAAACTTTTATACTCTGCCGCAGTTTATTGATAAAGGAACAAAAAATGCAAAAAATAACCTTTCAGGGCGCAATGGGCGCATATTCTCACATCGCTTGCACCGAACTTTTCCCTCAAGCCGAATACATCCCTTCGGATACCTTTGAACAGGCCATGGAATTGGTGGATAACGGCGAAGCGGATTATGCCGTCATACCGGTAGAAAATTCTAATGCCGGACGCGTTTCTGACGTGCATTTTCTCTTACCGCAAACCGATTTAACGATTTTGGGCGAACATTTTTTAAGAGTGGAACACCAGCTTTTAGCCCTGCCCGATGCCAAATTAGAGGATATTGAGGCGGCGGCATCGCACCCGCAAGCTTTGGCACAATGTTCTGAGTTCTTAAAAGCCCACCAAATTAAAGCGCTTTCACGTATTGACACCGCCAAATCCTGCGAGCGCATTGTGGAAATGCAGGATAAAACGCGCGCGGCGATTGCTTCTAAATTGGCAGCAAAAATTTACGGGCTTAATATCCTTGCTTCAAACATAGAAAATGACGGCAACAACACCACCCGTTTTCTGATTATGGGAAAAGAAAAACAAATGCCCAAAGATGACGGCTCAAAATTTATCACATCATTGGTGTTTAAGGTAAAGAACATTCCGGCGGCGCTGTATAAGACCTTAGGCGGATTTGCCACCAACGGCGTTAATATCACCAAGCTTGAAAGCTATGTTATCGGCGGCAACTTTGTATCCGCGCAGTTTTATGTGGAGATAGAAGCACATCCGGAATCCGCGGCATTTAAACGTGCCTTTGAAGAGCTTAAATTTTATTCAGAAAGTATTCACTTTTTAGGCACATATAAAGCCCATCCCAGACGTTATTTATAGCCTTCGCAAAATTTTCACCTCAAAACAAGTATTGACTTTTGCTTATTTTAGTGTATTTTTGTCTAAAAATAACATTTGTGTCACTAAAATTATTTGGGTATGAGCAAACATTGCAAAAGAGAAGGCCGAGTTCCAATATGGGATCCGCGCTGGTATGATCAAAAATCGCCGTTCCAACGTTGGTGCGATAATGAAATTACACTGGAGGAAATGGCAAGATTAGAGAACGGATACGACATTGATGATGACGATGACAACGGTGGCTGCTTAGGTGCCATCATTATGTTTGTCGTTGCCACCTTTGGTGCCGGTGCTGGCATTTTCTACTGCTTCTGAGATTTTAAAACTTATCACGTCTTTTCCTTTACGGGAAAGACGTTTTTTTTAGCTAAAAGATAATGCATCTTACCCTATCTCCCCCGTCAAGGGGGAGATAGCGTGCAGACTTAGGATAATGCAGGTGCCGCTGGCACCTTAAATTTTAAACTTAAAAATCGTTCTTGTTAGAACGATTTTTGCCAAGAGTGGGATATAACTCATTCAAGCTCTGAGGCTTCTAATGTGGTAAATTTTGCTTTAGTAACCGCGGAAGTCCTGCCCTAAAACGGAGCTTACTTAAGAGGTAATCAAATTCACAAATTTAAAATACTCAAGTCCCGACGTTTTTAAGGCGGAAAAATAATATAGCAATGGGTGGGATAAAGTGCCCTGCTGGAAGTAAAATTGCGACCGCGGTTTACAAAACTGGTAAATAAGGGAGCAATTTCACAATCATGAGGGCATTTTAGCACACCCCCATATTTAGCCCTTAAAAAACGTATTACTTTTCGGGAACCCAAACGGCACCAACCTCCCCACCTGCGCCCGATGCCCCAACCACGCAAGCAGCTCTTTTTCAACCGCGATACCACCGGAACGATTGTATTGGAAACCCTCTTCTGCCTTGAATATTTGAATATCGGAAACCTTGCCGTTTCCCTGATATTTTTGCAAACGCACACCATGTCCGCGCGCCATTGATGGCACTTCTTCAAGCTTAAACACAAGAAGTTTACGGTTCTCGCCAACAATCGCCACCATATCACCGGTAATTTTTTTGCAGAACATCGCCGTTTCGCCCTCGGCAAGGTTCAAAATTTTACGCCCGTTTCGGGTTTGTGCAAAAATGTGACTTTCATCAATTACAAAACCATAACCGTAGTCTGTGGAAACCAAATATTGCGCGCCTTTTTCAAACACAAACATCGCGCACACATTGTCGTTAACCCCAAGATCTACCAACAGGCGCACCGGTTGCCCGAAACCGCGTCCCGAGGGGATTTCGCTGGCGTTGATATTAAAGAATTTGCCGGCCGTATCAAACAACACGATCTTATCGGTTGTATAAGCGTGAATGGCACACTGCAAACCGTCATCTTCCTTAAACTTAAAATCATCGGTTAACGGCACATAACCTTTCATCGACCTTATCCACCCTTTGTTGGAAAGGATAACCGTAATCGGCTCTTTCTCCACAATCACATCTATCGGAATATCAACATCTTCGGGCATATCCGCAAATTGACTGCGCCGTTTGCCGAGTGCGGTCTTCTTGCCGAATTTCTCTTTGATAAGATTAATTTCCTCACTTAACCGACTGAGACGCAATGTTTCATCACCCAAAAGCTTCTCTATTTCTTCTTTTTCAGCCGTTAACTCATCATATTCGGCACGAATTTCCTCTTCTTCAAGCTTGCGGAGATTGCGAAGTTTCATATTCAAAATCGCTTCAGCCTGATTATCGGTGAGCTTAAATTTTCTCATCAACGATGCTTTGGCATCATCTTCTTCACGGATAATCCGGATAACTTCATCAAGGTTGAGATAGGCAATCAGATACCCCGATAAAATCTCCAACCGCGCCATAATTTTATCCAAGCGATATTTAGATTTGCGGATAAGCACATTGTGGCGATGATCAAGATATTCTTTTAACACCTCTTTTAAGCTCATTACCTTTGGCACACCATAAGAATCAAGCACATTCATATTCATCGCAAAACGAACTTCAAGCTCGGTCTGCTTAAACAAATGCTCCATTAAAAGGTTGGCATCGACCGTGCGGTTTTTAGGCTCAAGCACAATCCTGACGTCATGTGCCGATTCATCTCTGACATCCGAAAGCAATGGTAACTTTTTATCTTCTAACAGTTGAGCAATCTTCTCTATCAGCTTGGATTTAATCACTTGATACGGAATTTCGGTAATGACAATCTGATATTGCCCGTGACCGAGGTCTTCCTTTTCCCACTTAGCACGAATACGAAAATACCCTTTACCATACGTATATGCGTCAATAATCGCTTTATTATCGGCAATAATCAAACCGCCGGTCGGAAAATCCGGTCCTTTAACAAACTTAACTAAATCTTTGATTTCACATTCGGGATTTTTAATAAGATACAACAACGCATCAGCAACTTCGCCCAAATTATGCGGCGGAATATTGGTTGCCATACCCACGGCAATACCGGATGAACCGTTACACAAAAGGTTGGGCACCGCCGCCGGCATCACCGCCGGTTCTTGTTCTTCGCCGTCGTATGTATCCATAAAATCAACGGCATTCTCATTAAGCCCTTCCATTAAGGCAATCGCAAACTCGGTCAAACGTGCCTCGGTATAACGCATTGCGGCAGCACCGTCTCCGTCAATATTACCAAAGTTTCCCTGCCCGTCCACCAAAGGATAACGAACCGAGAAGTCTTGCGCCAAGCGCACCATTGCCCCATAAACAGCCGAGTCGCCGTGCGGGTGATATTTACCGATAACATCGCCGACCACGCGCGCACATTTCTTAAAACCGGATTTAGGATCTAATTTCAACTGCCGCATGGCATAAAGAAGACGCCGATGCACCGGCTTTAAGCCGTCTCTCACATCCGGAAGCGAACGCGCCACAATCGTTGACATAGCATATGACAAATAGCGTTTGCCAAGTTCCTCTTTGAGTTTGACATCATGTATTCTTTGGGCGCTTATATTCTCTTCTTCTTCCATTTATCCCTCACAACTTTTTAACCTTCTTCTGGCTATGCCGCCTCTGCCTCAGTTAACGCCTCATCATCAAAAAAGCGCCACAGGTTTGCTCGGCTCTCCGGCAACACAAGATTATGAAACTTAAAAAAGTTCTCATATAAAAAAAACTCGGTCATTTTTAACACATTAAAAATTTCTGCATAAGACGGTGTATCGTTTTTATCCACAACAAAATGCGGATAACTGAATAATCGGTCATGATACGGCGCCCCGACTTCTCTACAAACGGCCTTACCGGTTTTGGGTGAAACATATGCTAAACCGTCAGTTTGACCGGTAACCGCACAACACTCCAGTGACAAACCTAATCCCAAATACTCTAACGCATAAAACTCAAAAAAAGCATATTGTGTCAACATTTCTTTGATATTCTTGGCATGAAAGATTTTCCCTGCTGTTTCATAAAGAAGATACGTTTCCTCATTTTCGTTTAAGATACGAAGCATCATCGGCACAACGGAAGTCACAAGCTCTAAGCGCTTAAAATCGTTCATCATCAACACCGCATTGGGCTCAATCAGTTCCAAGCGAAAGAGCCGCCGCATATTTTCTTCTAATCTCGCCGATGCCTCAAAAAAGAGTTTGTTACCGACCTGAAATAAACCACGATTTTTTTTACTTAACGCATCAGATACAAAACCGGTGATTTTGCCGTAATTCAATGAAAAAAGCGTGACAATCAGCGCCTTTTCGCCGTATTTACAGGCATTTAAAACATATCCCTCATCTTTTACAATCATCAAATCACCGTTTATTATTGCTTATTTAGAGAAGACTATAGCCAAACCGAACACCCCTGTCAACTTTAAGCCCCAAACTATGCAATGAATTTATGACATTTTTTAAGACCGATTTTATTTGACAGCCCCTCAAAAAAATGGTAAAATCAAAGTGCTTTATAAGACTTGTAAATTATTAGGGATTTCGCTTTTTCATAACGTTTTTTGAGGTTAATACTTCAATGAAACGTATGGCGACTTTCCAACCACCATATAATCAGAAGATAGTATTAACCCCTAAAATAAAAAGATTATGAATAAAATTAACTGGAACCTCGTAATGAACGCCGTTGCCATTTTAGTATGCGTCTTTGGCTTTGCCAAGACCGTGGGCAACGATGGCAACATTGCCTTCAAGTTTGTTGTTCTCGGAATGGTTGCTTTCGCCAACCTTCTCCACAACTACAACAAAGGCTAAAGCAACTTAAAAACAAACTCCATTGTTCTCCCTTGAGCCCTCCGGCTTTAGGGAGTTTTTATTTATTGTATAAGGGTTTTATTGTTGTGTATGAATTATAATATATTTGAAACAATACGCACTCTCTTCAGAAATCTAAACTTAAAAATCGTTCAATATGAACGATTTTTGCAACGGGTGGGATAAAGTGCGGTGCTATCGCTGGATGTCCTGCCACTAAGCGGAGCGTAGTAAAGCCTACGTGAGCATTAGGGGACAGGCTTCCATCCGGCGATTTGACCGTGCTTTAGCACATCCCCCTCTATAATGCTCCGTGGGTTTCACGAGCACACCGTATATAGTCCTTATAGTATTCGGCCAGACTTTGCTGCACCAAATAGTTCACGCTTCCTTTAGGGAATTGACCTTTTTTGTTGGGCTTACCGGCAGGAATTCCGGTTAAAAGCTCAATGCCGTCATCAACGGTGTCAATGGCATAAATGGAGAATTTCCCTTCTTCAACGGCTTGAACGACATCTTCGCGAAGCATCAGGTTGACAACATTAGTGCGCGGAATGATAACCCCTTGCTTGCCGGTCAGACCGTTATATTTGCAAACTTCAAAAAAGCCTTCAATCTTTTCATTAACCCCGCCGATAGGCTGAATTTCCCCGAATTGGTTAATAGAACCGGTAACTGCCATGGATTGCTTGATTGGGATATTGGCAATAGCCGAAAGCATGCAATAGTATTCGGTAGAGGAAGCCGAGTCACCGTCAACCCCGCCGTATGATTGCTCAAACACGATTGAGGCAGAAAGCGAAAGCGGTGTGCGTTTAGCAAAACGATTAGAAAGAAGTGCTTGCAGAATAAGCACGCCTTTGGAGTGAATAGGTCCGCTCATCGCCACTTCGCGCTCAATATTGATAAATTCGCCATGTCCCAAACGAACTTGGGTGGTAATACGTGCCGGCTTACCAAACGAATTGCGGGTAAAGTTATAAACAACTAAACCGTTAATCTGCCCTACGCGCTCACCTTTAACATCCATAAGGATGGTGCCTTTATCTATTTGCTCAAGCATCGCTTGGTTAATACGATCGGCACGATATATTTGTGATTTAATCGCCTGCTCAATGTGGTTTTTACCAATTTGCGAAGCTTTGGATTTGCGTGCCCAGTAGTCGGCTTCTTTGAGGAGGTCGCCGATTGAGGCAACGTGCGCGGTTAATTTTTCGGTATCATCTGCAAGACGTGATGAATATTCTATCACTCTGGCTACTGCTTGCTTGTTAAGCGAACGAAGATTTTTCTTTTTAGATAGCGAACCGATAAGCTTGGCGTATTCCACTTCGTTAGCGTTGGTGCGGTCAATCAATCCGCCGAAATCCGCCTCCACTTTGAAATAATCCGAAAAATCCGGATCGCGATCGGTTAAAAGTTCATAAAGCTCGGCATCACCGGTCATCACCACCTTAACATCTAAAGGTATCGGTTGCGGATCAAGCGAGATGGTCGCAAAACTGGTATCCTCGCTCGGTGCTTCGATTTTGATGGCTTTAGAGGCAAGTGCGCGCTTTAATGAATCCCAAGAATACGGTTGAAGAAGAAGCTTTCTCGCATCAATTAAAAGGAAACCGCCGTTTGCCTTGTGGAGCGCCCCGCCTTTAATGAGTGAAAAGTCGGTAACAAGGGCACCGAATTGTTGAATACGCTCGACTTTACCGACAAGATTTCCTTGTGTCGGATGGTCAAGAAGCACAATCGGCGCACCGCTGTTCGGCACATTTTTAACCACCACGTTAACCTTAAACTTGCTGAACCGATCTTCTTCCTGTTGCCCTTTGAGTTGATTTAGGAGACCGCTCATCGGATCATCTTCGGTTTGTTGCTTGCTGTCTTGGTCATATTCCGGAACATAAGTTGTCATATTTTCCAAAATGTAATTCTGCACGGTTTTCAAGTAATCCGCCACTTTTTTATTGCCCTTATATTTTTGACGGATAGCCTCAAGCGGTTTTTTAACCGCCTCTTTAACCAACTTTTCCTGCAGTTTTTTAATCTCTTCGGTTTGTTTTTCTTCCCATTGCGGTGCACAGTCTTGGTGCATGGCAATTTCTTCCTGCATGGCGTTTAAGTCTGCCATAATTTCATTTTTTTCTTCTTCGGAAAGAGTATCAAACACATCAGGGCTGATAATTTCACCGTTTTTCATCGGGGCAACCACCACCCCCATCGGCATATGGAGAAGTGAAACTTTTTTGCCTTTAGCTTTTTTCTGCAAAATCTTCACATAATCGTTACGCTTTTCCTGATATTTTTCGCGAATGGTTTTGAGTTGCTCTTCATACATTTCGCTTTTAACCACATCCGAGAGGTCATGCTCCAAAAAGTCAACAAAATCTTCCATAGCCTTGGCAAAGCCGGTAGCCTCACCTGCAGCAAAATTAACCGCAATCGGCTTATGCGGCTCATCAAAATTATACACATACGCCCAATCGTCAGGGGTTGGACGCTGTTTTCCTTCTTTTTCAAGGATTCGCTTAACCAAACTTGTTTTACCGGTTCCCTCGGGGCCCAAACAAAAAAGATTATACCCGCGCGATTTAATGTTAATACCCAGTTCCACCGCGCTTATAGCCCTATCCTGCCCCAAAGCGGACAAACGTTCTTCCAACTCTGCCGTTGTCTTAAACTTAAACTTTGCCGGATCACATTTGCGATAAAGTTGCGCGGAAGTCAATTTCGTAATAGCCATTTTAAAAAATATCCTCTATGTAATATGTTGATGAGCCATTATAGGTTTAAAAAAACTAACAGAGAGTAAAGATTTGACCATAACTTCGCTTTTTTTAACATCATTTATTCTTAGCCTATTGATTTTAGGCACATTTATTTTGCGCTTTAAAATTTTAAATCATCACCGCATCATTGCAAAAAAATATCTCTCAAAACTCCAAAAACAAGATTTACCTTACACTTACTTTTCTTCTGCCGTGATTGCCGAAAGTAGCCGTAAATTCTGGCATTTGCCCCCCAAAAAAATAACTGTATTAATGCGTGCTGCCATGAAATCCGTTGATTTAAGCGCGCCGCTTATCCGCAAAGCCATCAAAAAAGCACCGCACAATACCGAACTTTTGTTATTAGATGCAGAAATAAGTCTTTTAACTAATCGCCGACAGGATTTTTTGCACTTAATTGAACAGATTCGCCTACCGTATTTTTGCCCCCGATACCTTAAGGCGCGCTATAAACTTTTAACTGCTAAAAGTAACCTCTACCAAACCGATATGCTTTCGGCTTCCGAAAACGCCTCACGCGCCCTTAAAATTTATCAGCGCTTAGGTTATACTTATGAAGAAGCAGAGTGCTATGCCGCCCTTGCGCAAATCTACCGAATAAGTGGCGTGTTTGATGTTGCTTTTACCATGTTAAGAGATGCCCAAAAAATCTATAAAAAACTAAAGTTATTTGCCAAAGCGGCAGAAGCCGAAGCTTATTTCGGGTTAATCGAAATCGGACGTGAGAATTATTCTGCCGCCGCCGAATACCTCAAAAATGCCAAGATAATCTGCCAAAAACACGGGCTTATTAAAACCGATGCCGATATCTGTAATTGGCAAGGCTTAACCGCCCTCCTCGCCGGCGACTTAACCGCCGCCAGACAGGAATTTACCGCTGCACTTAATAACACTCAAGCCCTAAGCACTGCCTCATTTGCTCTTGAAATGCTCGCGCGACTTTACCTTAAAAAGAAAGAATATGCAAAAGCGTTGAACAAAGCTGATGATGCCTTAAAACTATATCAGGAAAACCACCATAAAGCCGGTATTTTTGAAACCCTTTACCTCAAAGCCGAAATATTTTACATCAAACAGGATTATGACGAAAGCCGCCATATTTTAACCGCGCTCATAAAAGAAAAAACGCCTCCTTCTGCCATATATTATCCGGCAAACGCTTATACCCTCTTAGGTACGATTGAGCTTAAAGAAAACAATTTTGATAAAGCACGCACCCTGTTCAAACAAGCCGCCGATTTGGAGCACGCCATAAACCGCCTCAAAGGCGCCGCCATTGATTATAACAATTTAGCTGAATTAGAGCGATTAAACGGAGACAACAACACCGCTCAAACTTACTTAAAACAAGCCATACGCTATGCCGAAGAGATAGGTGATAATGAACTAAAGTCTTATCTTAAAACCAAACTGAAATAGCTGACAGGCGAGCTTGTTATATAAAAATTTACGCCTATCTTTATCCGGTTAAAAACTGATTATCGGATAAAGGAAGTATAACGTGTCAAACACCATATTGCCATTATTTATACTGATTTCGGGGATTGCCTTTTGGCTTATCAGCCGTATCCTGGGCTCAAGCTCAACCCCGCAAGAACCGCAAAACCCCGAACCGAACATTGAAGAGCTTGAAAGGAACCTCAAACAACTACTCGAACAAAATCGTTTGGCTGAAAAAATGGAAAACCTCCATCAAGAACTGAAATCAAGCAAAAGTAATCTCATTTCCGGCTACCTGCAATCAAGCAAAAAAGATTTACAAGGTTTTCACTTATTCCAGCTCATCTTAACATTAATAAGAAATCAGGCAGAAGACACCAAAATCATTAAATTGATGAGACACTATCTCCCCTCGGCATCAACTGCCCACCTGTATGCCATGCTGAAATCTTACAAAAAATTTTTACAAATAAGCGCACTTGATAACCGTCAAAAGGCACTGATACACGAGCTGAATCAAAACAATCTCCGCTCCACCCTGATTTATTTACAACAAAAATTAAATATCATCCTCAATCAGATTCCGACCACCCCGCCCGCTCTGCAACAACCGCTGATTAACCAAGCCATGATATTAGGGCTCATTTTTGCCTCATTTTCGCAATTTTATACCCCTGATGCGACCGAAAAAATTTTGCGCCTTGTTGCCTCGCTGACGCCGGAATTGTTTTCCTACTGGCACCAGATACCTAAAAAAAAGAGCCTGAAAAAATCAAGCTCTCCTTGTCTTATTTTGCCTCATAAAGCAAAACCGAAATAAAACTATTGCTCCAAAGCAAAGATATTATTCACAGCCCAACCGCCATCTTTAGGGCTAAGCGAATAAACGACCGTTCCTTTACACAAACCGAACCATATCGCATTACAATCCGATTCGGTGTAAACTGAAATATCGGAACTTTCCGGAATTGGCTTGATTTTAACAATCCTAAACGACATTTCCGTCGGACGTTCCATATCCTCGGCATCCGCAATCACAAACGCCGGCACGACATTTTTATTGCAACTCTCTAAATCTGGCTTCATGGTGCATTTTATCACCTTTTCCACCGCACAGAAAATTCCGTCCTCAGCCGAACAGGCTACCGAAAGATTCTCGGCATTATAGGCATGCATTTCATCTGTTTTAATCACATTTTGAACTTCCGTATTTTCAGCCGCAACAGATGCTGTTTTCACCCCGTTATCTTTACCCTCTAAATAAAAAAGTATCATCGCCATTGCCGCAAAAAAAGCAATAAACCCCGTCACAATAGCAATCCGCTTAAACATACATTTTCTCCTTTTTTAATAAAAACATCACAAAAATTAAGCATATATTTAACATTATCTGTTTTAAATGTTAAGTAAAATATGATAGTTTTCAAACAGGACATAAGGATCAGTAATATGAAACAAAAGCACGGCAATCAACACGGTTATACCATGATAGAAGTCATCTTATACATATCCATTTTAGGTGTATTAGGTGTTGTTTTAACAAATTATGCTTATCGTGGATTCACTCGATATCGTATCGGTCGCGTTTCCCAACAGGTGATAGACCTCAAACGCGCTATATTACAATATTCAGCCGTTTACGATGACTACCTTTCAATTAGGTTAAATGACATGCATAACAAAAGATCCATACCTTTGGATATGCGCAATTCCGCCACCGAAGCTCGTCATGCTTTAGGCGGTGCCGTTACTCTAGGTCCTTCAACGGAGCTACCTTATGCCACCGAAAACTATACTGATAATAAATACATGTTTTATATGACCTTTAGCACCATTTCACACAGTAGCTGCATTGAAATTTTAACCCAAGGACATTTTTACAGCGACGGTGGTGACTTGGATGCTATCGTCACCTTTGACGAGGATTCCCCAGGCTCTTACAAATTATTCTATTATGAACATTCTTTCTTTGGCTCAACTCTATCCAAAGATGCTAGCAGAAAAATAACAATGAACCGTCTGACCATGGAACAAGCGCAAGATGCCTGCTCCAGCAATATGCGCAACTCCATAACATGGATATTCAGTTAAAATAGTTGATGAATAGTTTTTTTTGCTTGCAGATAGGATTTCTATTGTTATTCTGTCAAGAAAATAAATGAAGGCAACGACAGCTATGAAGGAGAAAGAAAATGGAAAATGTGACCTTGCCGCCGGATTATAAACCCAACAAAAAAGAAAAATATATGAACGATATGCAGCTGACTTATTTCCGTCAAAAGCTATTGGAGTGGAAGAAAGAATTACTTGCACAGTCAAAAGATACCTTAGATGATTTACGTCAAGGAGGCTTAAATCAACCGGATGATATTGACCGTGCTTCGCTTGAAGTAGATAAATCTCTTGACTTGCGCACCAAAGATCGTGCCCGCAAATTAATCATAAAAATAGATCAAGCTCTGGAACGCATTGAAGACGGTTCTTACGGTTATTGCGAAGAAACCGGTGAAGAAATCGGTATTGATCGTCTGATGGCGCGTCCCATAGCCACCCTTTGCGTTGAAGCACAAGAACGCCACGAACGCATGGAAAAAACTTACGACGATCAAGCCTAACGGGCATCATCATGGCAACAGAAGACCTCAAAGACTTCATTTTAGCTTCCGGCTCGCCACAACGCCGCGCTTTATTGCGCCAAATCGGTTTTAATCCCAAAAAGATTGAACCCGCCAATATTGACGAACATGCGTTGGCAAACGAAAAACCGTTGCCTTATATTCGCCGTATTGCCCGTGCCAAAGCTGTTGCTGTTGCCGACCTTTTTCCTAATGAAAACATTCTAAGCGCGGATACAATAATTGTCGCCGGACAAAGGATTATTCAAAAATCTCCTGATGAAAATGCGCAAACCGAAGTGATGAAATTGCTTTCGGGGCGCACGCATCGTGTTATCACCTCTGTCTGTTTAATTGATAAACAAGGTAAAATCAGCCAAAAAACCGTTACCACCAAGATTGTCATGAAGCATTTAACTCAAAAAGAGTTGAGCGATTACATCTCAAGCGGTGAATGGCATGGCGTTGCCGGCTACAAGATTGAGGGGATGCTTGGCGGATTCGTAAAAAAGATTATCGGTTCTTATACAAGCGTTGTTGGTCTCCCCTTGTATGAAACCAAAAACATGTTAAACGGGGTCGGTGTTTACTAAACGCCTGCCAAAATTAAAGCAACCTTAAGAAAAGGAGCAAAAAAATGATAAAAGCAGACACAATTATTTATGAAAAATCAGGTTTAGACGCCTGTTTGGCGGTTTTAAACAACGGAAATTTATGTGAATTTGAAGTATTCAATGAAAATGGTGCCGCAGAAGGCAACGTTTATCTCGGGCGTATTACACAAAAAATAACACTAGCAGAAGACAAAACCGGATTTATGGTCAATATCGGGGATGAAAAAGATGCCTTTATGAGCGCACAAGAAAAAGGACTTTTAGAAGTAAATATGACCGAAGGTCAATGTGTGGTTGTGCAAGTGCAAAAAGAAGCACATGCCGAGAAAGGCGCCAAGTTGGTTCGTGCCGTGCAAATTGCCGGAACCTATTTGGTTTATCGTCCGTTTGGCAGTTACATTGATGTATCATTAAAGATTGAGGATCAGGAAGCTGTTGATAATCTTCGTAGTGCGATTATGAAAAATGTCAGTTCACAACAAGAAGGTTGGGTTGTGCGCACTGCGGCTGCTTCCGCTGATATCAACGACGTCATTGAAGAAATGACCACTCTTCGTAACGTTTATGAAAACATTCGCGTTAAAGCCCGTTCGGCAACAGCACCGGCGTTGCTTTATGCCAAAGAAAATCCTTTATTTGACTTAATTCGTCGCTATCAGGACAGCTTAAAAAAGGTTATTGTTAACGACCACAACTTAGAAGAAAAAGTCGGAAATGTATTTTCAGGCGAAATAACCTATAGCACGAACCCGAGTGAAGAATACGGGATTCAAGATATGTTGCAAAAAGCACTTGAGCCGACAGTCAAACTGCCCTCCGGCGGAGAAATACACATTGAAGAAACGCATGCATTTGTTGCCGTTGATGTGGACAGTTCCAATATTGCCGCTCGCGGACAGATGGATAACCTAAACCGCGAAGCCGCCGTTGAAATTGCCCACCAAATCATCTTACGCAACTTAAGCGGTAAAATCATTATAGATTTTGCCGGTTCTTCTGAATATCGCTTTATGAGAGATGTTATGGATGTGCTTTCTGAAGAATTGGCAGGCGATGCCCAATCTGCACGTGTGGTTGGTTTAAGCAAAGCCGGAAACGTAGAAATTTTGCGTCGCCGTAAACATCCGACTTTATTGGAACGCTTTTCAGAACCCTGCCCGACTTGCGGCGGAACCGGACGCGTGGAGCCGTAATAACATGGCAGAAGATACCGCACAACAAACCAAAGACAACGTGGTCAAAGTGCATAAATGCCCGATATGCGGAAAGTTAACCGATAATATCAAATATCGCCCGTTTTGCTCAAAAAGATGTGCGGATATAGATTTAGGCACATGGTTCAATGAAGGATATGTGATAGAAGGTAAAAACCCCGTGGATGAAGAAGAAAGCGAATAATCAGGTACATACTATCCAAACTGCCGCTTACTGAAGTGCTTTCATTTTATGATGTATAAAGATCCATAACTCTTGTTGGCTTAATTTTCCGTCATGATTGCCATCCATCGCATTATACGCATGCTCTTTCTGTTCCGCTGTTCCGTAGCTTTGAAAATGAACAAATTCCTCCAAACTGACATACCCGTCACCATCTGTATCCATATTCTGAAACTCTTTCATCGCCTCTGAATATATCTCAAGTTCCTGCTCTTTCACAACCTGAATAATTTGTGCCTTAAACTGCTCCATATCATCATCGGCGCGCACAGTATTTATCCCTGCGACAAGACCTAAGACCGCTAATAAAACGCCTCTTATCATCACTTTATCCCTTTAAGATACTCTATTTGTAATGCCGCTAATTCTTCCACACTCTTAATCACCACATATTCACCTTCAGCATGCATCCCCTCACCGGTGCCGGAGTGCATAATTACCGTTGCCCCTTTTTCAGCAAATAATCGTGCATCTGTTGCACCTCCCATCTGCACATATTTAATTTTACGCCCCATAATTTTCTCGGCAAACTTTTTATAAGCGACTATCTCTGGATTTTTTTCGCTCATCACCACCGGTGTAGAAGATGATACAATCTTATAGTTAACCCCTTCGGCACACGCTTTTTTAAGTTTCTTCTCCAAATCTTTTACCGTTGATGTTTCCACCAGTCTGATATCCAAGAGTGCTTCCGCTTTTGAAGCGATAATGTTAGACACTTCACCGCCATTCATTTTTGCCACGTGCATGGTATCAATCCACGTATCTTTTGGCGTCCCTGTTTTAAGGTCAAAATACGGAAAACATTTCCGCAAATTAGCAATCGTTTTCATCAGCATTTCATTGGCATCAAGACCTGCCCACGGCGTAGAACCGTGCGCAGCTTTACCCTCTGCCATAAGTTTAACAAACACCGGATTTTTGCACTTCGTAATAATCTCACCGATATTTCCGCCGACATCATTATCTAACACCACTCCGGCATTGATATCCGGATAACGGTTCAAAAACGCATGCGTGCTTTTACTCCCCTGTTCTTCATCGGTCGAAAGTATAATTCCGAATTTCACCGGCAATTTATGATCCAACACATAATGCATGGAGTTCATCGCCACCGCCGCAAACGATTTCATATCAAGTGTGCCGCGCCCATACATTTTGCCGGCTTTAATTTTTGGCTCAAACATCGCATCATCGGCATAAACCACATCCAAATGTCCCAACACCAATACATTCTGTTGCATATCTTTGTTATTGGCGATATAAATCACCGGACTGGCATCATCAAAACGCTCAATTTTAACCACTGCCTTTGTTTTATCAAAACTCTTCTTAATATACGCTAAGCACTTGTCAATTTCAGCGGCATTACCCGTAATTGTCTTAAACCGAATTAAATCTTGAACAGTTTTAATTAAATCCATCGTCTTTCTCCTAAAATTTGCAATACACTATCATACGCATCTCTTCATAAAAATTTTCTTAAAATTCAAATTAAAAAACTATTCTATTTTAAATATTTTTTAACTCGGCTCATCTAAAGTAACATTAACAAGCTTAAAAAAGAGAGAAAGAAATGTGCGTCATAATTTTATCACTAGCTTTAATTTTATTAAGTAATACTGCCTCTGCTTCTGTCATTGAGTTGACACCTGAGCAAACGCGTTTTGTCGCCATGCGCGCAGATAAAGTCAACGCACGATCCGGACCAAATATTCGCTATCCGATTGAATGGATTTATCAGCAACAGAATTATCCGGTTGAGATTATCGCCGAATATGAACATTGGCGCAAAATCAGAGATTATGACGGCACAATCACCTGGGTTAGGAAAAACCTCTTAACCAACGCGCGCTATGCCCTTGTGACCGAACCCGGTGAAAATAACGTTTATGACAAGGACAGTCTTAATTCGACCGTTATAGCCCGCGCCGAAAACGGTGTCATTGCTAAAATCAAACGTTGTAATCAAGCCTTTTGCTTATTAGAATTTGAAAACGACATTGACGGGTGGATGCCGCGCACTTCTCTTTATGGTATTAAACGCGGTGAGATAATAAAATAATTTCAACAATTTAGCATCATTAAGACTCGAGTCGCAAATACAGCCGTTTTGCCATTTTTTACTTCTTTTACTCCCAATCAAGAACTTAACTCCTGCTTTGCATTTCTGCAAAAATAGACAAAATAAAGACATAACAAAAACGACTACAAATAAGAAAAATACAGATTTTAAAGCTAAGTATTTGACAATTTAAAAACAAAAAATACAAAAAATATACAAAAAACTCTTTACAAAACCATTTTTTTGTGATAAAAACCTTATCCATGGTGTATTAAAAGCATCTGAAGAAAGGAACTTAAATCAGGCACAATGGGCATTTCCGTTGTGCTAAAACTTGAGAGATTAAAATGAGGAACAGTAAAACAGTCATTTATTCTATTGTATTAACATTAATTTTGACCATAACCAATATTTCCGCGGCAACTGCCGCCACCAGACTTGCTCCTACCCATTTATATTCTTGGGCAGCCAGAGGTGATTTGCGCCACCTGCAACAATATCGTCGCTATATTAACCTTCAAGATAGCAACCATAATACGGCATTGTGCTTGGCTCAGCAAGATGGTAATCGCGACGCTTACCAACTTTTATTAAAGTTCGGTGCCAGCACTAAGGTCGCTTGTCATGATGACAACGATCCGATATGTGCCATGGTTGTCGGCGAAAAATTAAAAGTCAATCCTGCCGCATGGTGGATAATCGGCGCAGGGGCTGGTGCCGCCGGTATTTATGCTTTATTAAAAGATAAAGATCATGATCCGAAGCCGATGTGCCCCATTGGATATACTCAAGATTTAAAAGACTGTTCTCAATATGCTCATCCGGAAGGTTATACCTATGAAGCCGCACCTAATACTTACGGCTTAGTTTGCGGTCGTTGCGTTCCTCACGGCTGCACCAGAGGTAAAGAAGAATACTCTCGCACATCAGCTTGCCCGATAATTGACCATTTAACCGCATCCTCAACCAATATTGTTGATTATTCCGGTAACACCCCTTGTTATGAATGCCAATATCAATGTGACGAAACAACCGCCTTTGCACGCGAAAGAGCTTGTACCTCCGGCGGCTATCTCTGTGAATTAAGGACTTTCAATGGTGTTCAATGCTATGTCCGCACCGGCTCACCGACCTGTGATACTTTAGGGCCTGATTACCATGAAGCAGCCTGCCAAGCCGGTGTTGGTTACATTGTTCAAAAAGATGAAACCACAACTATCGGTGACACTGTATGTCATAAATGCACCTATCAATGCGACATCAGTCACTATTGGCAAGCAGGCACCCCGTCAACCGATGTATTTGAAACAAAAACCATTTCTACCCCGACAGATTGTTACGGATATATCAAATGTAAATCTCCTTATATCCAAGGCACCTCTGCCGCAGCTTGCGGTCAAGGTGGTGAGCAAGGTTGGATCTGGGAAACCAAAGGCTCTGCAACCACATTAAACGGAACTTCTATTACCTGCGGTCTCTGCACAGCAAAACCGCAATGCTCTGCAGGTAATGAAACCTATACTGACACATCAAAGTGTCCGACCAAGGCAAACTTAGTAGCTGATGACACCAACGTTGTTGGTTACAAAGGCAACACGCCTTGTTATGAATGTTCTTATAAATGTGATGAAGTTAATGCCTTCAAGAAGGAAGCCGCTTGTAAATCCGGTGGTTATACCTGCACATTACAAACATTTGACGGCGTTCAGTGTTATGTCCGTTCCGGCTCAGAATCTTGCCCGACCGGATATCAAACCGAAACCTGTAAAGGTGGCACGGGATATATCGCATCTGTTGCTGACCAACAAACTGTCGGTACCCAAACTTGCTATAAATGTGCATACCAATGCGATGCCGCGGCAAACTGGGTTGTTGGTACTCCGTCAACTAATGTATTTACCACTTCATCTATCACAACCCCGACTGTTTGTTATGGATATATCGCCTGTAAATCTCCTTATATCCAAGGCACTTCTGCCGCAGCTTGCGGTCAAGGTGGCGAACAAGGTTGGGATTGGAGCGTGGCCGGCACAGCAAAAACATTAAGCGGAAACACCATTACCTGCGGTCTCTGCACGGCAAAAACGCAATGTTCTGCCGGTAATGAAAGCTATACCGACACATCAAAATGTCCGTCTAAAGCAAACTTAGTTGCTGACGACACCAACGTTGTCGGTTACAAAGGCAACACGCCTTGCTATGAATGTTCTTATAAATGTGATGAAATTACAGCCTTCAAAAAGGAATCCGCTTGTAAATCCGGTGGTTATACCTGCACATTACAAACATTCAGTGGTGTTCAATGTTATGTCCGCTCCGGCTCAGAATCTTGCCCGACCGGATATCAAACCGAAACCTGTAAAGGTGGCACGGGATATATTGCATCTGTTGCTGACCAACAAACTGTCGGTACCCAAACTTGCTATAAATGTGCATACCAATGCAACACTTCCGCCAACTGGATTGCAGGAACACCTTCAACTGATGTGTTCACCACTTCATCTATCACAACTCCGACAGCCTGCTACGGATATATCGCTTGTAAATCTCCTTATATCCAAGGCACATCTGCCGCGGCTTGCGGTCAAGGCGGAGAACAAGGTTGGACATGGGAAACCAAAGGTTCGGCAACCACATTAAGCGGTTCAAGCATTACCTGCGGTCTCTGCACGGCAAAAACGCAATGTTCTGCCGGTAATGAAAGCTATACCGACACATCAAAATGTCCGTCTAAAGCAAACTTAGTTGCTGACGACACCAACGTTGTCGGTTATAAAGGTAACACACCTTGCTATGAATGTTCCTATAAATGTGACGAAGTCAATGCATTTAAAAAGGAAGCCGCTTGTAAATCCGGTGGTTACACCTGCACCTTACAAACCTTTAGCGGTGTTCAATGTTATGTCCGCTCCGGTTCAGAATCTTGCCCGACCGGCTATCAAACCGAAACCTGTAAAGGCGGCACGGGCTATACCGCATCTGTTGCCGATCAACAAACTGTCGGCACAACCACTTGCTATAAGTGCGCATACCAATGCAACACTTCTGCCAACTGGATTGCAGGAACACCTTCAACTGATGTGTTCACCACTTCATCTATCACAACCCCGACAGCTTGTTACGGATATATCGCCTGTAAATCTCCTTATATCCAAGGCACTTCTGCCACAGCCTGCGGTCAAGGTGGCGAACAAGGTTGGACATGGGAAACCAAAGGAACTGCTACCACATTGAATGGCTCAAGCCTCACCTGCGGTCTCTGCACGGCAAAAACTCAATGCTCTGCAGGTAATGAAACCTATACCGACACATCAAAGTGTCCGACAAGATCAAACTTAGTGGCTGATGACACCAACGTGGTTGGTTATAAGGGTAACACACCTTGCTACCAATGCTCTTACAAATGTAATGAAACAACGGCTTTCCAAAAAGAAAAAGCTTGCACATCCGGCGGCTACTCCTGCACATTACAAACATTCAGTGGTGTTCAATGCTATGTTCGTAACGCCTCAGGCAGTGCCACAACACGTCAACGCCTAACCAACAAAAATGTTGAACTTATCACCCTCTCAAGCAATGGTGATATGAGCATCACGGCAATATCCGACAGCAATGATATCGTCAATACTGTTGATGAAGAAACAGGCTCTGCCGGACGGATTGCTATTACACACAATGCAACAGGCATTGCAACCGGTATTCACGGTGAAAGCTCAAACGGCGTATATAACCGTCAAGGTGCTTCCATTGAAATCGCTAATAACAACGGTGGCCGTGCGGTAGGTATTCATGTCGCTGAGGGCGGATCTGCCGTCAATGAAGGCAACATCACCATTACCGGTAACACTACCACAGGAACCGCAATCGGTATCTATGGCGAAGGCAAAAACAACATTGTTAACGAACAAACCGGCGTAATTGATGTAACTTCCGGCAATGCCTACGGTATTTATGTCAACGATGGCACCGATACTACTATTGAAAATAAAGGTATCATCCGCGCCAATGGTGAAAATGCTCATGGTATTTATGTCAACGAAAACGGCGCTAAAGCCAATGTTTATAACACCGGCTCTATTTACTTAAACGGCACAGAAGCAGGTAACACTGGTATCACCTTAAACGGTGGCGAACTCAGAAATGCAAGCCTTGTCAGCTTTGACGGCTCCGCCGACCTCAATCAGGTTAATGCAATATTCTTCCTTGAAGACGGCGGCGTTTACGAAGCAGAAAGTTTATCCGGTGATTTACATCTCGGTGCATCTAACGTTTTAGGTTCAAACCTTGACACCTATGTAAATGAGGGAATTAACGCTGATAACACCGAAGACTTAAATGTTCTCTCTGAATCAGCCATGTTTACCGCATCCTTACAACCGGCTCAAGCAGGTCATCCGAC
>Ga0247610_10000781_pt1 | contig 43287 bp, 38 predicted proteins | sample 174DNAGHGhighgp2_FD_193483 | JGI IMG/M metagenome (GOLD analysis project Ga0247610, IMG submission 193483) | Sheep rumen microbial communities from Palmerston North, Manawatu-Wanganui, New Zealand - 1742 DNA GHGhigh gp2 | ecosystem: Host-associated > Mammals > Digestive system > Stomach > Rumen...
TGATGATATAAGGAATTCCGCTCTTATAGGAGGACTTTTCGTCTTCATTTTCTGGAATAACAAGAATGTAGCCATAGCCAAGGTAGGAAGCAGAACTCTTATCTGGATTAATCTTTTCCATCTTGTGCGTATAGACATCACTCTTGGCGCTCCAGATATTATTCTTCACATCATAACGAAAATCGTCAGTAGTAGATTTGAGCTTAATCTCACCTTTACGATCGATAATCATATACTCAGTTTCCGATTGAACCTTAGCATATTCACCATAGAAACGCTCGGCGTTTTTGTAAATAGCGCGAATAATAGTCTTGCCGTCCTCTGGATTAATGTAGCCATACTTGCCATTCTCTTCGACGAGAATTGGAGTGGTTTTGTCAAAAATGAGTTCAAGATTAGTCTCACCAACCTTATTCGAGCCGGCGGATGACGGATTGTTTCTAAGCAAAATAACAACAATGACAACCGCGATTACGACAAGCAAAACTGCGCCGCCGATAATGAACGGGAGCTTGCTTTTCTTCTTTTTTGCGTTCGGATCGTCGATAACGATGTCGCCCATGGCTTCATTAAAGTAGCCAGGGACGTTAGAGTTGGATGGTCCGGAAGGGGCGGCGCCCGAAAAAATAGGCGGCTTTGGAGATACTGGAGTCCCATCCTGATTCATAACTATAATTTTAGCATAAACGGAAATAAAAACGCAACAAAAAATACCCCCACGCAGACGAATCCGGTGAGGGTATTTTTGTTAGTTTCCCGTCGTTCTATATAGCTTCTGGGAAAGCTCTATCGATTGGCGGTCAACTTAGTTCAACTTTTTGCGGCTAATGATATAGTAGCCAGCAGCGGTTGCGATGCTTGCTGCACCGAACACGCTGGAAATAACAGTTGTGGCACCAGTCTTTGGAATAACTGGGGTGTCACCACAGGACACTGCGTTGATAGTAACATCAGCTTCGTCAGACTTTTCGGTCTTGTTGTCGTTGTTGTACTTACCCTTTGCAATGTTGCGAATGACAGAAGTCTGGCATTCGTCTGCTGGAGTCTTTACTGTAGCATAGAAATAAATCGTAGCTTCAGCATTCTTCTCGTAGTCACCGATATTGACGCCAGCTTCGGTAATGATACCGTCGTCAAGCTTCTTACCGGTTTGGTTTGCAGCGTTGTAAAGAACAGTGCTGCCCTTTACATAGCTGATACCAGCAGGAAGAACATCGCGGATAACAACGTTCTTAAGAACGCCGTCACCAGTGCTCTTGAACTGGATACGATAGCGAATAGTATCGCCAGCCTTTGCAGTTACATTCTCTGCCCAGGTGTTGCCACCCTTGAGCTGAACCATCTTGTTGAGGGTAAAGTTCTCATCACAAGTCTTACCTTCAACTAGGACATCAGCAGTATCTTCTTTAGTACCAGTAGATTTACCAGCGCTGGTCTGAGCGATGTTGCGGAGGATAGTGTTAGAACACTTGTCCGAAACGCCGTCCTTAACCTTAGCGTTGAAGTAAAGCACTGCGTTAGCACCAGCAGCGTAATCACCAATGTTAATACCAGTGGCAGAAACAATGTTATCGCTGAGGGTAACTGGAGTCTTATGGTTTGCGTTTACGATAGTAGTAGTACCCTTGATGTATTCAAGGTTTGCAGGAAGAACGTCGCGGACAATAAGACCCGTGAGGGTAGTATTACCGGTGTTCTTAACCTGGATACGATAACGAACGGTATCGCCAGATTTAGCTTTAACCTGTTCACTCCAAACATCAGAACCAAGAAGCTTAACTTCCTTCTGGATCTCAACGTTTGGTTTCTGTTCGAACTGAGCCTTAACCTTGAAGGTTAGGTAGCCAGAATACATGTTACAACCAGGGATTTTACCATCCATCTTGTCGTAACCAAGCAATGCGCCACGGGAGTCTAACAATTCTTTACCAAGCTTGAAGCTACGGATTTTATTGTTTGCATCAGAGTTGGAATAGATTGCAGAACCATCGACGTAAGCGAGGTTGAACTTTTCACCATTCTTAGATACGAAATGAGTTTCGTCCCAAACAGAAGTTGGGTTTGCGTTAGTGGAAGAAATCTTACCGCTAACAGTGATCTTAGTGTTAGTCTCGGTTGGGAGATTAACGTATGCTTTAACATTCTCTGCAACGAGTTTTAGGTTAGCACCGGCGTTGTTGTGAACGTAAATACGCACAACATATTCCTTGCCATCCTCAACAACAGTGTTATCAGAGAAATAATTATCTTTGTTGTTACCAGTCCACTTAGAACCAGAAACGAAATAACGCTCATCACCGATAACGTTATCGGTAATAGAGTTAAAAGTAATGTAGTCTGCAGGATTCTTCATCGTAAAGGTTTTACGACCAGTAGGACCCCAAGCAGAAACTACCATAGCGCCAGTAGCAACTACGGCAGCAACGGCGCCGAGTGCAATACCAGCTTTAGTGAGTTTCTTCATATATTAAATTCCTTTCTTTGAAAATTCTTGAAAATAATTTCAGAATGGAGAAAAACTACAAATCATTAGCCGTATTGTTAAACGCGCCGACAAATCAGATCGTTGCCAAACATAAATATCTTAGAAGACGGGGAGGAGCAAAAGCTCCTCCCCGAAAGGAACGATAGCGATTCGAGGCTCGCTAATTGCCTATTGTTCTTGTGTGTAGATTATTCGAAACCGGTGACCTCCTCTGAGTTCACCGGATCAGTTGATAGCGCGGGGTCCACATCCGGCCTCGAAGGATTTGTCGGGTCCGCGATGTCCGACAAATCTGGCAACGGGTCTCTATCCCCAGTCTCAATCTCCGTATTAGGCGGAGGAGTAGGGGTAGCCGTTGGCCTGGTTGTCGGAGTTGGCGTCGCGACAGGAGGCGTTGGCGCGATATAGGGGTCACTCGGGCCAAACGGCTCGGGTGTTCCCTCTGTATCGGGATCGTGATTCTCCGGATCAGGTGCTACGAATGGATCCGTAGGCTCCGTTGAATCATAGATCGGGTCGTCGTCCGGGTTCTTAGGAACCGGAGTCGGAGTAGGTGTCGACGTAGGTGTCGGAGTCGGGGTCGACGTAGGAGTAGGTGTCGGCTGCCACGGTGTCGGCGTCGGTGTTGACGGCGGCGGGGTTGGCGTTGCCGATGGCTCCGGTGTCGGAGTCGGGCTTGGAATTGGAGTAGGTGTCGGGGTAGGTCCCGGCGGATTCCAATTCGGAACATCAATCGGCTGATAGCCGCATTCCAGACGTACCCTAACCTGTACGACGGAATCATCCTTAAGCACAATGTTGAAGATCACGAAGTGACCACCAGCATTGCGCGTGTTACGAACAATTACTGAAGGCTTGTTACCTTCGAGCTGATTAACAGCCATATACATCGAGGATGTATAGTTGTTAAGCTCGCCGAGTTCGACAGTAACGTCTTCCCCGGTCAGTATTGCTGTGATGCGCGCAAGAGCGACATCCCAATCCTCAGGATTCTCGAGGAATCTGAGGTGTGCTGCGTCAGGGCGCTGACCAACAGGAAGATCACTTTCAGGCTCCAAGATAGGAGTGTCCGTAATCTCGAGCTGGTCCACGTAGCAGGCGATAGCTGCACAGAGTGCAGGATCTACAGACATGCTGTAGAAGAAATCACCTGTTCCGTCGTTGTCGGGTCCGACTATCCAGTCGAGCTCCGTATCGGCAAGGTCATCTACTACCGCAGCCTGAGCTGCTTCGTAGCGATCATAACCGAAATTATAATCGGATCTCTTCTGGGGGATGTCATCGGTCGGGTCCAAACTTCCGTTTGCCCAATAGATGACAAGCCTGTTGGTGGGTAACGGAGTTGTATCATCTACGTAGATGATTTCTTCGTTAGGCCCCAAGTCATCGGCCGCAATGCTTCTTACGATCTGGCCTCCGTGGAGGACAGATATCAGAAGTAATGAAGCGGCGATGATAACAACAGTCGCCGACAGAATCAGTGTTTTGTAAAGATTCTGCGTCTTTCTCATTTTTACTTAGCCCTCCTTGTGAGCTTGCAGATGGCATAAATGGTCATTATGAAACTAAAGACCAAAACGCCAATCAGGCCGATCACGAGCCACTGATGGACTCGTGATATGTGTTCTGTAACCTTGATTACGTTTCCGTAGGTGTCGTAACTGACTACCTGCCAAACGTAAGCGGAAGCCTTCTCGGCAATTGCATCCTGAGTCGCGACAAACGCAACGATCATCGAAATGATCGAAGCGATAATTGCGAGGACCCAATGCCCTACACCGAAGAAGCTTTCAACAAACTTGTCGCCAAGCTCGTTGATCTTGTTTTCGACGCGAGCGAAGCCCTTCGCGTTCGCGTTTTCAGCGCGCTTGAAGGCACGATCCATTCGAGCTTCATGCTCCTGATCGTCCTTCTTGCGCTCATCTCTGTACGCCTTCATTCTTGCTTTAATGTCATCATGACCGGCAAGAATTGCCTTCGTACTCTGAGCGCGCTGCACAGATGATGCCTTGCCAACTGCGCGAACAGTGGCCTCCGTCTTTTTTCCCTGATCAAACAGGGTTGTGTTCGAGATATTTTTCGGCTGTGCCATAATTCTTCCTCCTTGAAAAAAATAAGAAATCCCGGAGTATCCGGGTGATGGGGTTTCCGATTGCAACTATATAAAAAACGCGCCCATTACCCGGGGCACACGATTTAAAACGGGCCCACTAGGGGGATCTACACACATGCTGTACTTATGTACAGCAATGATCTGATTTGTTAACGTTACGCCTCTTGTAGAAGGGTTTCCACACCTTAGCAATTAGCTGGGTACATTATAGCAAATTTTTTGCATTTTGTCAATAGTATTGTATTGCAATTTACAGTTTTATCATATTATTTTATACATAAGCGGTTTGCTATGATATAATCATAAGTAATATGGCGTTAAATTTTAAGCTTATTCAGCGCACAGCAAAGACTTCTACCTCTGATGTTATGCATAGTAATGGCTACGCAAACGTTGAGAATGCCCATTCTTTTGGCGCTAGTGATAACACCACATTTTCCGAAAGACAGCAAATCGAGCAAAACCGCAAGATGATCCGTGGTTATCGCAATGCGCGTATAGCTCAAGGCGTGAACCGCATGCCGGCGGCACGGACCTATAAACAAGAACAAGAAATGCGCTCTGAGATGCGCAAAATTGATAGACAAGAGTTCAATAGTCGCCAGGAGATGGGTGGCTTAAGGAATTTTGGCGCAAATCGTACCGCTCAGGCGGATCGTTTCTCTGCCCCAGCGCGACCGACACCAAAAACCGGCGGTTTTGGTCGCTGACCTCTGTTATCCTTCGCTTTTTAGCTCGCGCTCGTGGGTCTGGAGTGCTTCAATAATATCTTCAATATCGCCGTTCATAGCGGCAGAAATATTGCTGCGATTGTAATGAATACGGTGGTCAGTAATGCGATCCTGTGGGAAGTTATAGGTGCGGATTTTCTCGCTACGATCACCGGTGCCGATGAGGGATTTACGTGCGTCAGAAGCATTTGCCCTATCTTCGGCAATTTTGCGCTCAAGAAGGCGGCTGCGAAGAACCGTCATCGCCTTGATACGGTTTTGCTGCTGGGAGCGCTCGTCCTGCATCGCAACCACAATGCCGGTTGGCAAGTGGGTGATACGAACAGCAGAGTCGGTAGTATTAACGCCCTGACCGCCGTGACCGCCGGAGCGATAAATATCGATACGGAGATCTTCGGGGTTAATCTCTAGATCATGCTCTTCTGCCTCTGGGAGAACAGCAACGGTTGCGGTACTGGTATGAATGCGGCCCTGGCTCTCTGTTACAGGGATGCGCTGGACACGATGGACGCCACCTTCAAACTTTAGTTTACCGTAAGGCTGGTCACCGCTGACGCGGAAAATTACCTCTTTGTAACCGCCAGCATCGTTGACGGATTCAGACTGGAGCTCCACCTTAAGACCGTGAGTTTCAGCATAACGAGTGTACATACGATAGAGGTCGCCCGCGAAAAGGCTAGCCTCGTCACCGCCGGCGCCGGCGCGGATCTCAATAATCGCCGCCTTATCATCATTTGGGTCACGCGGAATAAGCATTTCGGCGAGTTTCGCCTCTGTTTCAGTGAGTTCTTTCTCTAGATCAGGCTTCATTTCAGCAAGTTCTGGAATAGTATCAGCCTCTTTGATATCGTTTACGAGCTGGTCGCGCTTTTTACCGAGGGCGATAAGCTCATCCAACTCCTGGAGACGGCGGTTTTTGGCAGCAAAATCTGGGTCAGCATAGGCGTTTGGCTGACTGAGAAAATCTGTAATCTGTTGGCGCTCTGCCTCTAGGGCATCAAAATCTAGGTTCATAAGAGGTATTTTACAATATTTTTGACCTTTTGGCCACTAGTTGAAGTCGCCAGTATTGGCTTTACGAAGGATTTCTTTTGGTACGTTTGGCGTGTTTTTGCCAGTCAGGATAGGATAAGGCGCGCCGCAAAGCTGCCAGCCCGCATCGATTTTCTTGAGAACGAAGCGATACAAGGTGAAATATGAGCCTTCTTTTTTGCGAATAGCGCCATACAAATAGTCGCCCGCGTCTTTAGTTTTCCAGAGAGAAAAGCCATCCATAGCACCAGAATAGCCACTCTTTAGATATTCCATTACATCGGAATTGTCATTCTGAGCAAAATCCCTAGTAAACGGGGAGTTGAGTCCGTCTATTTTTACATCTACATCAACTAGGTCGTCTTCACCGGAAATTGACGTCAGGCTATCTATTGCGACAGTGCGGAAGGCTTGATTAGCTTGAACAGTGATAATCGCCTCATCCTGCGACGGCATACTGTAGCCGATAGTATAATGCGGCTCTTTGATCGGAAGCTGTTTGAGAATTGGCCAACGATTATAGATAGCCGTGCCTACATCTTTTTCGACCTCGCCACTTATCTTTTCAATTCTAGCAAATTCCCCGCTATGGTTTTTCCTATACTCTTCGCCGGCGGCATTTATTGGTTTTAATGAGGCATAGAGTCGTTTTGTATCATTCGTAATCTTAATGTCCTGTTCTATTGATTCAAAATTTTCGAATTCAACCGTAAGATGATAATCTCCCGGAACAATATAATCCGTAGCATTGTTCCCGATTTTTGCGCCGTTTAGTTTCACTGTTGCCGCATAAGGTGCATAAACAACATTCACGGCTACCTTGCCGTTGCGATAAATCATCGTCGAAACCGAGTAAATAATAATCCCAATAAGAGCTATAACAAAAAGAGGAATTATAATCTTGATTATCTTTTTTCTACGCTCTAAATATTTATCGTTATTCATATTATTTCACCTTGTGATACCACCTAATTGGCTGTCCGTCACTTCTGCGGAATATTGCCTCGCCGCCCGCAGATGGGGCGCGATCGCACTGGGAGGCAGAGGCGATATGCGAACCGAATCCTTCTATCTCTCCGACATACGCATAGGTATGCCCACAGTGCGAAGTAGATGGGCACGAGAAGGCTACATCACCAGGAGACAACACGCTTTCATCTGGTATTTCCGTATCCCAGTCCGGATTAACTAGCTCCCAGTTTTCCGAATTCTGAACCCATTCTAGCTGACTACCATCAATGTTACTACCGTGACCAGCATAGTTATAGTCTGGCTCAAACCCACTCTCAATCATCAAGAAAGTAACCCAACCGCCGCAGTCTACGCCATTGCAAGAACCTTTATAAAGACCCCAGCTAGCCATTCTAGCTGCATATTCATCTTTCGGAACTACCGCCGGTTCATGATCTTTATCCGGCCAGGCATACTTAAGAACAGTCGCAACTAGACCGCTAGTATTTATATTGGAACAGGCTTTGCCAACGCCACCACCAAGCGCCTGATAGACCAAGAAGCCTCCAGGCCTAGAATCATAAGTGGCGCCTGGAGTATAGACATTATCATCAGTGTAGCGTCCGCCCCAATATGGACTAACTTGCCCGCTCGTATGGTCGCGTTCTGCATCGTAAAAATTCATCACATACGGAGAGCCTTCACCATAGTTAGCAGCCTCTTCTGAATAGCCCATATCTCTTGCTTTCTGCTTATATTGGCTAGCAGCGCCATTATACATAAATAGAGCCTCTTTTACACCTTCGTCACTATAGTGATCGTATTGGCTATTTCTTATTTTCCCATAGAGGAATTCGGTAGCCAAATTCGTCTGCTCAGCAAAATGCTCATCGTCCTGATATTCCCCCGGCGTATAATCCACAACTCCGGCTGACCAGAGAGAATAAAGCTGATAAATACCCTGGTGATTCGTTGTAGGATTAGAGCGAGATAGGTTATGCTCCCTGTAATGAATCGCGGCAATTAGCTGCCATGGCAAACCATAAGGCTGTGCAGCCGCCTCATAGAATGGACGATTCTGCTCGACTAACGCAAGTTCTTCGTCTGATAGAATCTGCCTGCCAGCATAATTCTTATTGCCATTTCCGCCGCCACCAGAGCTGCCGATGACCCAGTTAGTACTGATAGCGTTTTTGAGCATATCAACGAAGGCGCTCGTACCTTCAGATGTTAGATGTACACCAAGGCCGTCACTGTCGTTAATATATCTAGTCGGATCACCCAGTGCGGTAGTATACCAGTCGGCAACGGAGAAATTGCTATGGCTGGCGGCAAAGGCTTTAATTTGCTCATTATAATGAGAAAACCCATTAGATGTTTCATGGAGTCCATAAGCAGAAACGAGCATAACTTTGGTTTTATCCCCAACGATTTCCGCCAGCTCGTTTAAACTACTGTCCGAGACTGAACCTGTTCCATTTTTGCCAAGATCATTTGTACCTAGTGCAAAAATAAGATAAGGACGCATGTCGCCTTTTTCAACCATCTTTGCGGCGATAGTGAGACCATCGTAATTATCGCTGCTTGGGTTCCCCGCAAAGCGCTTGCTGACCTGGACCAAATCATAAGTCGAACCATCATACTCCTTGTCCTCGCCGTCAAGGCCGGTATAAGCAGACTTTAGATTAGCATACGCGCCACCATCAGAAATAGAGTCGCCAATATAAGTAATACTATTACCATTAACCGGTTCGCCGACACAGCTATCGCCCTTGTCGTCTGGGTCATAAAACATGATGTTATTGGCGGCGAATTTGTCTAGCATTTCGTCGCTGAGCGCCGTCGCCACAGAGCTGCTAAAACAGATAGCGAGCGCAGAATAGAGACAAGTCGCGACAACAAAAACACGCTTCAAGCGCGCTAGAAAACTAGAGTTGCCCGGCCTCTTCATGCCTATAATTATAGCATAAACGTGATGGCGCGGGAGGGGTGGAGTTTTTCGCTCTCATCCGTTATAATGCTTCTAGCGGATCCATAGCTCAGTTGGCTAGAGCGCACGATTCACATTCGTGAGGTCACAGGTTCAAGCCCTGTTGGATCCACCAGATTTTTACCACACGCCTACCGCGTGTTTTTTGTCGCAGCAACACTTGACTTCTGAAAACGTTTAAGTTTAAAATATAAGCATAAATAAGGTCAACAAAAAAAATGAGAAATAAAATATTCGCCCTAGTAGTAGCATTGACTGCTGCGTTTTTGAATTTTAGCAACGCATCCGCTGAAGCTACCCCGATTACCGATTTAGAATCCTTTATCGCCGCTAAAAATGCTGGTGGCGAATATAGACTCGACGCAGATATCGCGCTCACAGAAAGCATTGGGCTGAGTAAAGCGCTATCTATCGACTTAAATGGCCACAAGATTAACACTAATTCAAAAACAATCGTCGTCTATACCGATTTTACTGTCTCCGATAGCGCAAGTGGCGGTGAGATTTATAGCGCCGAAAAAAAAGTTTTCCTTATCCAAGTTGGCGGCAGTGCCAATACTGGCAAGTTAACGCTCGAATCTGGGGCAATCAATAATACTTCCAGTCGTTACGGAGGAGTACGCGTCGTAAATGGCGACCTTGTTATGAATGGCGGCACGATTTCGGCAGGTGATTATACCGTCTACAACTCTGGCCGCACAGAAATAAATGGTGGCACTATTTATTCGAGCGACGGTCTTGCTTTTCAGAATCACCGCAATTCCGAATTGATTATGAACGGTGGAACTATAAAGACCGACGCCGACTATCAGGCGCTAAATCTATACGGCGATTGTAAGGCGACGATTAATGATGGCGAGATTTTGGCGCCATTTCATGGCACTCGTTATAGCGGCAACGGCATTTCGCTATTTAAAAATACCGAGCTCATTATTAATGGCGGGCGGATCGCGTCTTATGGAAGCGCCGTTCTCGGCAACGGTTCTGGCCCAGAAAGCGGTAATTCCGATGGGACTAATGCAAAAATCACAGTCAATGGCGGTAAACTTGAATCCGTCGACGGTGTAGGTATCTATGCTCCGCAAATAAACGGCGTTACGACCATTACTGGCGGAGAAATTAGCGGCGTATCTGGCGTCGAAATCCGCTCTGGCGCGCTCAATATCACTGGCGGAAAACTTGTTGCCACAGATCCGAACTATAAAGTCACAAATAATACAAATGGTTCGACCACAGCGGGCGCAGCAGTCGCAGTAGCGCAACACGTGAGTAAACAGCCGATTGACGTCAATATCTGCGGCGGTACTTATACTGGCGTAGTCGCCATAAGTGAGCGCAATCCACACGGCAACTCAGAAGCAGACATTGAAAAGATTTCAATTTCCGTAGACGAGCCTTGCCGCGAATTAGAATTTATTGCTAGCGGCGAAAATGCCGTCGTCTCAGAAGACGTAAAAGATTTTATTAAGGGCGGTATCTTCTCGCACGACCTACCAAAAGAGTTTATTGATGACGAATATGAATCTCTCGATTATACCAATAGTCGCTTCATTGTCACAAAGCCTCACGATGTCGCAATCACCCCTGTTGAAGAGGGTGGAAATGTAACGCCTTCATATAGACGCGCCGGGAATGGTATGATAGTAGACCTAAAAATCGAGCCCGACGACGGCTACCAGATAGACAGCGTCTCTGTGCGCGGAGAAAGCGGCACCGAAATTCAGCTCGACGAAAACTACAGCTTCGCAATGCCAAACGAAGCCGTAGAAATATCTGTAATATTTACGTTAATCCCTGCGCCAGCACCTGAGCCGACACCAGAGCCGACACCGACGCCAACACCTGAGCCAGACGAAGAAGCAGTCGTAGCACCAGATACGAACGACAATTTAATCCTTAACGTCTCAATTTTAGCAGCTAGCGTAGTTATGCTCGTCGCTGCCGGAATGATAAAAGCTAAGAAATAAGCCGCTATTCTTCCGAGACGATTTCGCCATCTTTTAGATGAAGAATGCGCTGGTTGCGGCTGCCGCGGAATTTCATCGTGAGGTCACGCTGGCTCATGATAAATGGGCCGTCGATAAGAGCATCGAGCTCTTTTATGAACTCCCATTCAATACCGTCGCGCGGGATGCGTTCGTAGACCAAGCCGGTAAAGGACCAGACGTTCCAGCCGAGCTCTTGGTGGCAGAAGCGAGCAATCTCGAGGAGAGCCTTGCACTGAAGCATCGGCTCGCCGCCACAGAATGTGATGCCGCTCTGCCCTTTGAGCTTACGGAGTTCTTCTTTGACTTTTTCGATAGGAACAGTGGCACCGACAGTAGGGTCTTCGGTCCACGTCTCAGGGTTTTGACAACCTGGACAGTGCTGGCGGCAACCCTGCGTCCAGAGAACAGCACGGAGACCAGGGCCGTTGACGATCGAGTCGTGTTCGAGGTCACCAGAAAGGCGGATATGGCCATCTGGGACGTCGAGCTGTGGACGGCAAAGGCGCGTCTGAAGTTCACCGGTTCTCTCGCCGTCCGCTACTTTGCGGGTGCGAGAGACGGTTTTTGGATCTAAATCTTCTTTTGCAGGCATTATTCTTTTCCTAATGCAGCCTTGGCGCAAGCTTTCTTCTGCTCGCGTTTGGCCTTGGTTTTCAAATCATACTGACCGACGGAGACATTATGCTTGACGCGAGCTGCTTCCTCGGCTTTTTTACCATCATTCCAGCGCTCAAGAGAGCCGACGAGGTAACCAGTGATGCGGCGGAGGCGCTCAAAGCCATACTCGCCATCAGATTCGTGGCGGCCACAGCTTGGACAGACATCGCCTTCGATGATACCAGAGAAGCCACAAACTGGGTCGCGGTCGACTGGGTGGTTGACGGAACCGTAGCCAATGCCAGCTTCTTTCATATGGCGGATAACTGCTTCGAAGGCTTCGATGTTTTCGCTTGGATCGCCATCCATCTCGATGTAGGTAATGTGACCAGCATTACAGAGTTCATGATAAGGTGCCTCAATATCAATCTTTTCGAAGGCAGAAATTGGATAGTAAACAGGAACGTGGAAGGAGTTGGTATAGAAATCGCGATCAGTAACGCCCTTAATGACGCCATATTCCTTGCGATCCATCTTGGTAAAGCGACCAGAGAGACCTTCGGCTGGGGTGGCGAGCAGCGAGAAGTTTAGATGATGCTCTTCGGTAAGCTCATCGGTGCGTTCACGCATGTGGCCGATGATATCTAGACCAATTTCTTGGGATTCGGCGGATTCGCCATGGTGTTTGCCGGTCATTGCAACGAGCGTTTCGGCGAGGCCAATGAAGCCAATTGATAGCGTACCGTGTTTAATAACGTCACGAAGCTTGTCATTTGGACCGAGCTTTTCGCTACCAACCCAGTTGCCCTGCCCCATGAGGAATGGGAAGTTTTTGACCTTTTGGTTGGCCTGGAATTCGAAGCGCTGGAGAAGCTGGTCAGCAACGAGATCAATCTTCTCGTCAAGCTCTTGATAGAAGCCATCCCAATCTGGTTTCTTGCGCTCACCGAGGCAAATACCGTGCTTGATACCGATGCGGACGAGGTTGATAGTGGTAAAGGAACAGTTACCGCGACCGAAGACGCGACCGTTGGTTTCCTTGAAGCAGGAGCCAAAGACGCGGGTACGGCAGCCCATCGTAGCAATCTCGGTATCTGGATCGCCTGGCTTGTAGTACTGAAGATTGAACGGTGCATCAATGAAGGTGAAGTTCGGGAAGAGGCGCTTGGCGCTGACTTCCATACTGCGCCTAAAGAGGTCGTAGTTTGGATCGCCAGGATTATAGTTAACGCCTTCCTTGACCTTAAAAATAGAGATTGGGAAGATTGGCGTTTCGTGATGGCCGAGACCATTCATAGTAGCCTCGAGGAGCATCTTGGAAACGAGGCGGCCTTCTGGGCTCGTATCGGTGCCGAAGTTGATGCTCGTGAATGGAACCTGGGCGCCAGCGCGGCTATGCATCGTGTTGAGGTTGTGAACGAAGCCTTCCATTGCCTGGAGAGTCTGGTGCTCCGTATCTGCCATCGCCTCTTTAACAACGGCCTCTGGGAGACGTCTGAGCTTCTTGGTGTCGCCATAGCTAATATCGTCGGTAATGTCGAATTTGATCTTGCTACCGGTGAATTCTTCGTATTTCTCGATATTGCTCTTGAGGCTCTTGCGGAAAGTCTTGTTGACACTTGGTGCGAGAGCGTAATCGAAGTTAGGGATGGACTGACCACCGTGCTGTTCGTTCTGGTTAGCCTGGAGAATAATCGCGGCGAGAGCGGCAGCGGTGCCAATGGAATTTGGCGTGCGGAGGAAGCCGTGACCGGTGTTAAAACCGTTTTTGAAAAGCTTGAGAGGGTTGGTCTGGCAGCAGGTAAGGGTGCCAGTAGCCATGAAATCTAGATCGTGAATATGAATGTCGCCATGGTCGTGCGCATAGCTAAATTCTGGCTTTAGGAGGCAGATTTTGGCATATTCCTTGGAACCTTCTGCGCCAAACTGGAGCATCTTGCCCATCGCGGAGTCGCCATCGACGTTTGCGTTACTACGCTTCACATCAGAATCTTCCTCGGCATCGAGCTTGGAAATAGTGTTGTAGGTCTGCATGAGCTTGGACTTTGCGGCACGCTTGCGGCTGCGCTCAGCGCGGTATTCAATATAAGCCTTTGCAGTGCGCTTGAAAGCGGATTCCATGAGGACTTCCTCAACGATATCCTGAATCTGTTCAACGGTAGGGATGCGAGTTTTGATTTTTTCGCTCGCAACACGCACAACCTTGTCGCTAATGTTCTGAGCGCGATCGTAGCCAAATTCGCCAGTAGCGGCACCAGCCTTTGCGATAGCCTCTGTAATTTTGTCCTGTTTAAAAGAAGCGACCTTCCCGTCGCGTTTGCGTACTGATTTGAACATTTATACCTCCAGAATGTTCTCTTGTTTTCGTGTATTTACCTTTGCCTAAACACTACATTTAGTGTTTTCTGTCATAATGTTAACGCTATATATAGCGATTTGTCCAGACAGATTGTAAAAAAAACAATGATTACAGATAGAGATTTTTTAATTTTGGACGCTAGATATAGCGTTTGCTTGTGCTTTATGAACGCTATGATATAATGTGCCTGTGGACCGGACCTTAAGCCGGATTGCCCTTTTCAAGGAGGTGACGAAGATGGACGTCGAAATCAAAATCAAGAAGTTGCGCGACAGCGCAGTTATTCCCCGTTATCAGACGGACGGAGCAGCTGGTTTTGACTTCCATGCTGCTATCGACCATATGATTAACATTCAGCCTGGCGAATGGCGCGAGATTCCCTTTGGTATCGCTATGGAAATACCGAAAGGATACGAGATGACCATTCGTAGCCGCAGCAGCCTAATGTTCAATGATTGCGTAATCGCCTATCACGGTTTGATTGATAGTGATTTTCGCGGCGAATTGAGCGTTTTGCTACATAATAGCGGTAAATATGGGTATGTAATTCACCCTGGCGATCGTATCGCTCAAGGCGTCATTAGGCGCCACGACTCCGCGGTTTTCGTGGAGACAACTGAGTTAGCTGAAACCACTAGGGGATCTGGTGGTTTTGGTAGTACGGGGCGTGAGTAACCCTCCTTCCTATCGAGAGCCCCTCTCGTCTTTATTAGACGAGAGGGTATTTTTATGCTAAAATTTCTCGTGGAGGGGTGGCCGAGTGGTTGATGGCACTGGTCTTGAAAACCAGCAGGTTAACGCCTCGCAGGTTCGAATCCTGTCCCCTCCGCCATTTTTTATGTTATAATATTTGCTATGGCACCGTAGCTCAGCTGGTTAGAGCGTAGGACTCATAAGCCTAAGGTCACTGGTTCGATCCCAGTCGGTGCTACCAATCTAGATTTAGAAGCAGGCTTCGCAGCCTGTTTTTTGTTTGTCGCCGTCGCGAACATGTCGCCAACTTGTCAACTATTCGAAAAATATGAGGGGCTATTTTTCGTTCGACATGTTGGGAACTAGTTGAACTTGTTCGCAACATGTTGGGGCAAAAAAGAAGCCTTAAAATCTTCGAATAGTTGACAAGTTCCCGACAAGTTGCCGAAGATCCAAGAGAAACTAAGAAAGCGGCGGCGGGCGAAAACCGTGGTAAAATGGAGATATGAAAACGAAAAAAGCTTTTACTGTTCTTGAATTGATTTTAGCAATTGTCTTTGTTGGTATCTTTGTAGTGCTTTTCTTCTTTCAGAAGCAAAGTATCAGTGCAATGGAGCGCGACGAGAAGCGCAAAACCGCTATTAATGCTATCTATTACGCATTGGAAGAGGGTTACTACGCAGAGCACGAGGCTTATCCAGAGAATATCGAGAAAAGCGAGGATTTGCCTTGGATTGATCCGAACCTATTCACCGATCCTTACGGTATGAACCTCTGGGATGATGGTAGTAACTATAGCTACGAAGCCAGCAACTGTAACGATGGCAAGTGCAAGTCTTACTCCTTGCGCGCCACCATGGAAAAAGAAGAAGATTACGTCAAAAATAGCCGCCATTAATGGGCGGCTTTATTGTGCGGAACTGTCGTCCTTGTCTTTTTTGCATTCGTAGACAAGGTGGGAAATCGTCTTAACCTCATCGTGAGGCGTATCGACATATTTCAAAGTATAAGTCGTCTCATCACCGATGGTGGACATACGGAGGGTGCCAAAGTGGCAGAGATGGTCAATTAGGGAATTTTGACGGAAAGAGACGTCCTCAATACGGCGGAGCTCAATGATGTTGGTAGAGTTCGCAAAGATAGAGCCACGAGATTTCTGGATAACACGGCGGTTAGTGATGTAAATGTGGTTCGCGTCGTAAATATTCTGCGCAACAAAACCGCCGAAGAAGAACAAAACATAAAGAATGAAAATAACGAGGCGAAGGTAATGTAGCGATGCCTCGTTCATAGAAAAGACGGTGTTCTCAATAGTAGCGTTGCTGCCAGCGAAAAAGATAAGCACTAGACTAAGTGCGACGACCATAACTGCAACGATTGCCCAGATAAAAGCCAGGCCAAGACGAGAGCGCTTGATGTGGAGCACGACATATTCGTCCTGCTCGAGGTCAATCTCCGGAAAATCCTTTGCGCTACGCGCATGCTGAACTTTCGTTAGCTCTACTTTCATACTTACATTATATCATAAAACGCGCAAAAATACAAGATTAACGGAAGATACCACGCTTTTTCGTGTTGGCAAATTCCTCAATCAATTCGCGCTGTTTCTTGTTGAGATTCTTTGGAATTTCAACGTTAATCGTGACAATATGTGGACCGCGCTGGTCAGAATCAAGACGAGATGGCGCACCGTGACCGGAAAGTTTGAAGTTAGTGCCAGGCTGAGTGCCTGCTGGAACCTTCATCGTAATCTTGCCATCAACAGTTTCAACCTCTACCTCCGTACCGAGAACAGCGTCAGTCATAGGGATAGTTACTTCAGATAGAATGAGGTCACCCTCACGCGTGAGAGTCTTGTGGGCGCGGACGCGAACCTCGACATAGAGATCGCCGCGCTGGCCGTCTGCGCTTGGCGCTTCCCCGCCTTTACCGGCGAGACGAATGGACTGGCCATCGTAAATACCAGCAGGGATTTTGAGCTTAATCTGCTCGCCTTCTATCGAAATTGTCTTGGTGGCGCCAAAAATTGCGTCCTCGAAATCTATTGTGATACTGGTGCGAAAATCGCGACCACGGCGCGCAGCACGAAAACCGCCGCCACCAAACATCGCGTTGATAATATCTTCAAAGCCGCCACCACCGAAGTCAAAGTTAAAGCTCTGGCCATTGCCGCCGAAGCCGCTAAAGCCACCACCAAACGGATTACCGCCGCCATCGCCACCAACACCGGCGTGGCCGAACTGATCGTAACGGCTACGCTTGGTCTTGTCGCTCAAGACGGAATAGGCCTCGTTGATTTCCTTGAACTTTTCTTCCGCGGTCTTGTCGCCTGGATTTTTGTCTGGGTGATACTTAACCGCAAGCTTACGAAAAGCCTTCTTAATTTCATCGTCAGATGCGCCTTTATTGACGCCCAAAACCTCATAATAATCACGTTTGCTCATACTCTAAAGAGTATAGCATTTAGCACTCTACCATGCAAGAGTGCTAACTCATTACAATGATGCCAACCACGATCAAAACGGCGGCAATAAGATAGCGACTAAGAATGCGCGCGGTGATGCGCTTGCCGTGGACGAATTTCGGGAAGATATGCCCCAAAAATAGAGTGAAGATAAAGAAGGAAATGAAGAGACTAGAGACCTTGCTGACCGCAGTCATCATCGCGATGACTGGAACCGTGAGGAGGCCGTATTTGTAAATAAATTCAGCAATAGTCCAGGAAACATTGTCGCCGATTAGCGCCGCCATATTGCGCGAATGGTTCTTGCTCTTAAAGAAGGTCGAGATGAAGGCTTTGCGCCAAGAGTGGCGGCAGATGGCAATCATGATTACCATGAGAGCGGAGCCGATTGAGAAGAAAAAAAGGCTGCGCGCGAAAAGTATCATGTCGGCAGAGAAGCCCTGGATGAAGTAAACCAAGACTACGTCGGACAGGATCGAGAAAAAGGCGTAAGTAATTGTAAGGCGCGCGACATGGAGGTTTGGCGAGGAGCGCTCTTTCTTGCTGGTCGTGCCGAACACAATGAGCAGAATCGCCACCATGATAATTGCGAGACCAATTCCCTGCATGGCGCTCACGATTTCGCCGAGAATTAGGACACCGAGACCGAGCGAAATGACCGGGCTAAGCTGAGTGAAGATGTTCACATCGGCAGCATCGCCAGTCTGAAGAGCCTTGAAATAGTAAGACGACGCAATAACGTTGATGGCGCCGGCCAGAATTAGACCGCAGGCGTTACCGAACGGCAAAATAAACACGGCGCGACCGAAGATTGCGAAGAGAATCAGCATCGTAATAACGTAGCTTGGCAAGCGCCCCAAAATGAGGGCTCCTGCGCGTTTCTTTGGCAGGGCAATGTCGGTCAAGTAATTCTCTAGGTAGCTTCCGCTAACGTAGAAGAAGTTCGCTAAGATAGGAAAAAGTGCCCACATAACATAACCATTATAACAAAAAACGCGCCCCTGTGGCGCAAGATAATGGTGCGGGTAGAGGGCGTCTGGTGCGGGTAGAGGGAGTCGGACCCTCATCTCTTGCTTGGGAAGCAAACATAATAGCCGCTATACGATACCCGCGACTGGTATAATTATAGTATATGAAGTTGCAGAAATACAGACGAGATTCAGAGTTCAGCTACGCAATGGGCGCAACGCTCGTGGCAGAATTATTAAAGACTTATCCAGACGCAATTACGCGTGTTTTTCTCCGCCCGACCGACAGGCAAGGCGAGGATTTGAAAAAGATTATCGGGGAACTGAAGAGTCGCAATATTGAGATCATTGAGTCGACTAAGGCGTTTAATATCATGGGCGCAAAGGACAACTGTCTGCTCATGGCCGAGTTTCTAAAAAGCGGCATCCATGACGACAACATATATAGCGTCAGGGAAGGTTTCTTTAGTGATATTACCCTGGTCAACCCGTCTGACGCAGGCAACCTCGGCACGATTATGCGCAGCGCCGTAGCGTTTGGCTTCGGTTTCCTCAATATTATAGAGCCGGCAATTGATCCGTTTGACCCGAAGGTTATTCGCGCATCAATGGGCGCAATCTTTCATTTGGAAATCAGCACTTTTAGCGAAGAAGAATTCTACGATTTCGAGCGATTGGGGAAGCAGCAGTTCGCTTTCGTCCTAAACGACAAGGCGCAACCACTAGAAACAATCGACGCCAGCCAGTACAAACATGCTAATATTTCCCTGATTTTTGGCAACGAAGCGGCTGGCTTGCCGGCAGATTTCTGCGAAAAAACTGGCGCTACGCCAGTCTTTATTCAGCAGAGTGATGATGTTGATAGCCTAAACTTAGGCGTTGCTGCATCTATTTCGATGCATCATTTTCGTCGTTAGAAGCACCCGCTTCAACTTCGATAAACTCCTCAACTTTCGAGTCGGAGCGAATCTTTTCAATGGCGTTCCTGAACTCAGTAAAGCGGACCCAGACCGAGTCGTATTTGACGCTATTTCCCTCACGTGCGGTAAGTTTGACGAAGTAGTAACCATCGCCGTTCTTAGAAACAAAGCGCTCGGAAACGTCGCCGACATTCTTTAGCGCAAAGGCAGCAGCGGCGCGGCCGGAATCAAGGTTGCTAGAATCAACCAACTCAGAAATGGATTCGTATTCCATAATGTCGTTGTTGACATATTTCTCTGCCACGGCTTTCAAGTCATTGGTTCCCTTTAAGGCTTCGGAAATTTCGTCGGACAGGGAATTAGCACGGCTATCAATCTCGGCGGAGTAGTTTTTCTTCGCTAGGCTAAGTTTGATCATATGGCGATATTCGCCCATATCCAAACCAAAGTTGCTACGAATAATACCATTAAAGGCGTCATCGCTGCGCATCTCACCATCAATCGTCTTGTGCTCGTTTACGACTGCGTCAATTTCCGCCTCGCTAACTGGCTTGCCGAGCTCATCAAGTTTAGCCATGGCGTAACTATACTCCTCTGCACTGTCTAGCGCGCGGCGCTTGTAGTAGTCCTTTAGGCGCTGCGAGTCCTCGGAATTATCCAAGGCTCCCTGCTGGCGCTCAACAGACTTGATGCTGCTGCGATAGAGCATGAGATAGTCGCTATAACGGACATTCACGCCGTCAATCTTCGCGACCGGCACGCCGAATGCTCTAGTGAAACGATAAATCACGTCGCTGGTGCTCTGAGCCTTGTAAAGCTGGAACCAGCCGATGAAACAAAATACCAATAGAGCAATGATGGAAATAATAATCGTGACAATCACCAAGTGATGCTTGGCGTACTGGAATGGATAGCGGAATTTTTTGCCCTTAGCAAGGATTTCCTCGCGGCTCTCCTCGAGGTTTTGTTGCGTGATAGCAGTAGATTTTTTCTTTTTACCTTTTATCATGCCAAGTATTCTCTAATTCATTATACACTGTTTCGGGATGACTCACCATGCTTAGGACCAAGTCGCCGGCTTCGGTCTGGATAAGAATGGAGCCGTAGTTGCAGAGGGTAGCGAAGAGACCGTGAACGCCAAAGCTCATATTCATAATGGCGCTAAGTTCTAGATCAACGACGCTGCGATTAAACAAGCCCTTTTGGCGAACCTGCCTTAGACGCTGGCTAGTGACGATATAAAAACTGAAATGCCAGATCATCAGGCTATAGGCCATACCGATAATTCCGACTGCAAAGAAGCCGAGCCAAATCCAAAACATTTCTGGCTTGTCTGGCCAAATAAAATGGGGAATTACGCCCAGCCCGGTCAGAATTAGAAACCACAAAAAGCCCTTAATCGCGGTAAAAATATGCCGATGGAAGACGTAGATTACTTCCTCGCCCTCGCGCTGGCCTTCGAATTCCATATCTATATTTTACCATAAGCAGCTCTGCGGCGCATCTGTTGCGTCGGCAACTTGTCAACTATTCGAAGATTTCGCGGCCACATTTTTCGTTCGACTTGTTGCGAATCATATCGGCAGACCTGCGTCACCGTAAGTATTTCGCAACATGGCAAAATAGTTTCCGTTTTGGAAAATTTTTTCCTCTGAAACGTCAGCGTTTCGGTGGAAGTAGTTTCCATTTTGGCAACTAGTTTACTACGTCTCTGAAATGACGCAAAAAACCGCCCGAAGAGTTCGGGCGGTGAAGAAATAGGTGGTTAATCGGCTAAGTCATCGCAACTTGCCCAGTCGGGATCAGGAATACGATGATCGTACGCCATTTCCCCGGGACAAAAGTGGATGGACTTGATTCTCTTTTTGAGCGTCGTCATAGCAACTGGTAGTGAGGGGTAAGTACACTTTTTGTCACTCCAGTGAGTTTGGCGAGCGTTAAAGACCGTCGCGAAGCCGGGGCAACACATGCCGTCTCGCTCAGTAGTAACTCCGATGATTCCCATCACATTGCCCTTATGGACTACAACGTAGCCCATCTCGTTTTCATGTTTCTGAACAAATGATCTCAACAGGCAATCATAGTCCTTACAGCGAAAATGACCATTCCACTCAATTCTCACGTAGGGCGATAGAGCGGGCTGCTTGAGTGAGTTGAATGGGAGATACTCTGTAATCGGAACTGTTTCTATCGGCAACCAGGATAAGTTTTCTTCAGTTATATCCTTTAGTTGCAGGGGATGATTTGGGGAAAATGACCCCGTGTCTTCATACCAAAAATAGTATTTATACTTTGGCAAAATTATCACCTTCTTTCATAATGTACGCCACCTATTTATCTAATAATTATAACATAATTACGCCGTAATTCAAGGGAAGAAAAAGAGCGCTGACGCGCTTTATGGTGACCCGGGTGCGAGTCGAACGCACAACCTTCTCCTTAGGACGGAGCCGCTCTATCCATTGAGCTACCGGGCCATGGATTTATTATACCACCCCCGGAGTTGCGCCGGGGGTAGCAGATTATTTACCGTAGATATAGTTGAACTTGACGGCGTTTGCCCAGTCAATCGTAGACTGGTAAACGATGTTGAACTTACCGTTAGGACCGGCGTAGTTCATTTCCTGAATCGTGATACTGACACCCTGCTCGACGCCGACGACGACGCCAACGTGACCGTAACCACTAGTAGAAGTCTGAACGACTGCACCGTAAGCCGGAGTCTTACCGACAGGGAAGCCGCGGGCAGCAAGCGTGCTGTTCCAGCTACGAGCGTTACCAAGCACACCAGTAGGCAACCAGTAGTTGCTTGGCATGTTAGCACGGCGCCAGTACCAGGCGAACCAAGTACAGTTACCGAAGGCACCTGGGTTGCCCCAGCCCTGAGTAGAATAATACATATTCTTCCAATAGTTGTAGTTCTGGACCTGGAAGCGGTTCTTGCGCATACCGGAATCAGAAACATAAACATAGGAGCCGGTATTGGCAGAAGGGGTAGTCCTTGGGGTGGTCCTTGGCTTTGGTGCAACGTATTCTGGGCGCTCAGTCTCTGGCAGGGTACCGTTTGGCAAGAGAATTGCCATACCAGCAGTAGCCTCAGTGCCCTCCAAGTCGTTACGAGCAATGATTTCCTCTGTATTTGAGTGATATTTCTCTGCTATGCCGTCGTAATTATCACCCTGCTTGACCGTATAAACGATACCGGAGACGCTAGGAATGAGAAGTTTCTGACCAGCAGAAATAGTGGCGGTCTTAAGACCGTTGGACCAGCGAACCTGATCAACTGTAACGTCGGAAAGTTTATACTTAGCAATAATAGATTCAATCGTCTCACCAGATTCAACCGTGTGAGTGATAACACCGCGTGGGCTAAGGTTGGACGTATCAATCACGCTAGGGCGATCAATAATCGTGCCGGAAGTATTAGTAGTACCGGTACTTTCGTAAATAGCATTCACCGTAGCGTAGTTTTCTGAAATCGTCGCAGTAGAAGGGAGGGAAACGGCGTTTGCGATATTTGCCACCGTATAAGACTCCGAAATCTGGTCTGCCGTCACGAGATAATTGCTATCGTTGAAGGCAGCTGCGATAGGAGATTTAACGTTGTTGGCGTCCTTTTGGGAACCAAAAAACATTATCGCGAAAATCGCGGCGAACACACCCAGATAGGGCAAAACTTTGTATAAAATTAATTCAAATCTCTTCATAATCCCCGCTCTTTAATTATACCATAACCGGTGAGAAAAATCGACCGCGCGAGGGGAACTAAAGGATCTTACAGACCTCGCCGCAATGCGCCTTAATATTTTGCTGGTGGCCAGCTTCAGTCTTGGCATAATACATATTTCCCTGATCGTCGGCTAAGAAATAAAGGTCATCCGTATCAGTAGGCTCCGTAACCGCCTTGAGGGAATCGCGATTTGGCATAGAAATTGGGGTAGGGGGAAGACCCTGGCAACGACGCGAATTCCATGGGCAACCAATTGTATTAAAATACGACATGTCATTACGGTTGCGACCCGGGTTAATCTGGTCGGCCTGGAAGGCGACGACTGCGTCAGAACCGAGCGGAATCCCCTGTTTGAGGCGACTTTCAAAGACCTGGGCGATGTGACGTTTTTCGTCGTAGCTGGCTGGTGATTCTTTCTGGATGACCGAAGCGAGCGTAATACCCTGGTGCAAAGTGAGGCCGCGCTGCTCAAATTTGGCGATGAGGTTTTCGTCTTTGACAAATTTTAGCGTATGATCAAGAAGCTTCACAATGATGTTTTCGACGCTCTCGTCGGCGTAGAATTGATAGGTATCGGCCCACAAATAACCTTCGAGCGAAGCGCCTTGAGGCTTAGTGCTGAGTAGCTCATGGCTATATTCTTTGCTGAGCGCCGCATCAACTTCTGCCTCTTTAAAGCCGGCTGCAATGAGGCGGCTGCGCACGCCAGGCACATTTTCGGCGCCACGAATGGTCTCGCCCGGGAATAAAGTGACAGATACGGTAGGTCTAGCAATACCGTTGTTCATTGCCTGGACAATCTGCTCGACAGACATGCTCTTCGTGAGCATATAGTCGCCTGGGAGGAGATTTTTGTTGCTGGCCTGGAGCGTAAGATAGATGCGGAAGGCGAAAGCGGATTTGATAATTCCCTCGCTCTCAAGTCTTTCGGCAATAGATTGCGCGCTATCTCCTGACGCAACGACGAATTTTCGTGGCGTACATTCTTCTTTGGAACAAGCGACGTCATATTTGGCAGAAATATTGCTCTGGTACCAAATAATGGCCGAAGCACCGGCAATAATAACTAATAGCAATAAAATTGCAATAACAAATAGGACACGTTTTAATATGCGGTGTGGTTTTTTATTCATTTAATAACTCCTGTTCAATTTGGGCTAAATCTGGGCGTTCCAGAAAATCCTGTAAAATCACGGCGGCGGCTTCTTCGTCGACTTTGCCGGCTTTGCGGTCGGCTCTGGTCGGTTTCAAAAGTTCCTCCGCGGTGATGGATGTATATGATTCGTCTTGATAGTACACCTTCGGCGCTGGGTTCCCTGACTTGACAAAATAGTCTTGAAGTGATATAATAAAATTATTAACCATCTCCGTTTGACGGGTCTCTTCCCCGCTGTTATTGCGCGGGCGGCCAGATACGATACAATCCGCCCTCTCGAGGCGATATTTTTTTGCGATTTCGGCAAGTTCGTTACCGTCAACCGGCACCATGCCGCGCGGAATTGCAATGCGCACGGCAGTATCGGCGAATGCTACGCCGATACGTTTAGTGCCAACATCTAGAGCGAGAATGCGCATTACTCTTCGTTTTCAATATTAACTTCGACTTTGTTCGTGTCGCTCGGGACACTGGTGACGAAGAAGTAGCTGGTATCTACTTTGACGCTAGAGACGCCTTTGATGGACTTGAGCAAGGATTGGACTTCCCCGACCTTCTTGCCGAGCGCTTTTTCGCGGACCATTTCGTCAGTGACGCGTGGACCGGTCTTGACGGTGGTCTTGAGCTTAGCGCTGTTGTCGCTGTCGGAATTCTTGAAGGATTCAAAGAAGGCTTTATCTAAACCAGAGTCGTAAATTTCCTGAGTATTGTCGCCGAGTTTCGCGCTAACGACCTTATTGATATATTTCTTCACTGGCTCGCGCTTGACGGCGAACATAGTGTAGTTAACTTCCTTAACAATCTTCGGCGTGACGTTGTCGCCAACTTCCTCGTTAAGGGCTGGAGACGTAGTAATCTTTGCTTCGCTCTGCTTGATATCGCCAAGGAAGATGTAATCTGCGCCGAATTGCTTGGTTAGTTCATCGCGGATATCGCTCTGAGATGGCATGTCTAGGCTTGCAGCAGCAGTTTCAACGTCTTCTTTAGAGACGACGGTGACTTTCTTACTAACGCCACCAGTCATAGCGGAGCTAGTAATTGTATAGTCGCCCGAGATCTGAACACTACTAGTGATTCCGCTCGTAGCAGCCGCAATATTATAATCGTCGCCCACTTCTTTAGCCACGACAGGAATATCGCCAGAAGATATTGGGTTTGAATTGCATTTTACGCTACCGCAAAGATGCCAGTATTTACTGAAGTTTGCGTCCGTAAGCTTTTCAATTGGAACGGATTTCCCTTCAGTTACTTCAAAGACTTTACCGCCGATAGTAAACGTGGCGCCTTTCGGGATAGAAATCGTATTTTTGTTTTCAAGCGATTTGTCCTTCGGAAGAGTTACGGTCACTTTACCAGTAGCCTTGGTGCCCTTATCAACCTCGCCGGTGGCCTTGAATTCGCCTTCGGCTTTCTTGGTGATGGTCTGCTCTTCTAGGAAGAGAACGCCGGCCTCTGGGTCAGCCTTAGATTCGTCCTTAACGAAGTTGACCTTCTCTGCGAAACCTTCAGCGGTGGTATGAACTTTGACCGTAATCTTAGCGGCAGGCGCAAAGACGGCAGCCCAGATAGAGAACGCAATGATGATCACGAGCGCAGCAGCGCCGGCGATGATGAATTTGCGGTATTTAGCGATGTTTGGAATCTTGGCGCCTTTCATCTTGGCGACCTTTTTCTCGGCCTTGGTTTCTGGCTTCTTTTCCTCTTCTGGCTCAGGCTCACCCTCAATTACGTCATCTGCTGGGGCAGCTGGAGCTTTCTTGGTAACTTTAACAGCGGTAGCAACCGGAACCTTCTTAGCTGGAGCCTCTGGCTCAGCCTCTTCTTCCGGCTCTTCCTCGGTGACCATTTCGTCGCCAAACTCAACCGCGTCCTCGTCATCTGGGAGCTGCGGTTTGCTCTGGAGACTCTTAGCGGTAGGCATCGCGACGCTGCTAGCGAGGCGGCGCAAGGAATCATCTGTTGTAATTAATACAACAGTTTTCTCGTTCTGACGAGCGGTTTTTGCAATAAGTTTAAAGTTGACAGCGCTACGTAAAACACCGGCCTTTTTAGGCGGAACGAGCGCGATAATCTTATTCTTCGCAGCCTTGATATTGGCAATGATATCTGTAATATCTTGCTCAGGCTCGATATAGATGACGTCTTTATTCATGAGAATATTATACCAGAGAAATACGCTTATGTTAAAATAGAAGTGATGGGTTTGTTTAAGAAAAAAGCCGCAAACAACGCAAATGCCGCGCAGACGCCAGTGGCCGGAATTAACGGTCAGGATTTGAGCGCTTTGGTTTTGAAGTCTATTCGTGAAGGCGTGGTGATTGTTGGCGAAGACCTGAATATCAAACTCGCGAACCCAATGGCTAGCGTGATGCTTGGCCGCAGCACCGATGAATTGGTCGGGCTGAATTATGATTCGAATATTATTCTGCTAGATCAATCTGGCAACCGCGTGCCAGAGAATTTGAATCCGATTTCTATCGCAATTCGCACGGGCGAAGTTTCGGAGCACCGCGATTTGGAGCTCCTGATGAACGGCAGCAACAAAACTACCCCGATTTCCCTGATTGTCGTGCCGACTGGTCAGGCTGGTTCTGCCGTCGTCGTCACTTTCCGCGATATCGCAAAGGAACTCGCCGAAGAACGCGAGCGCACGGAGTTTATTTCTACCGCTAGCCACGAGATGCGCACCCCTGTTGCGAGCATTGAGGGCTACCTTGGTCTCGCAATGAATCCAACGACCGCCACGATTGATGCGCGCGCTATGCAGTATCTAAACAAGGCGCACGAATCGTCGCAGCACTTGGGTCGTTTGTTCCAGGATTTGCTTGATACCACCCGTTTGGACGAAGGTAAAATTCGCACCCATATGGAGCCGGTTGAGCTCGTCAGCGTCGTGAAGCAATATGCCGATGCACAGATGCCAGCCATTCAGGCGAAGGGCCTGACTTACCAGTTTGGCACCAGCAATTCCGAGAAAGTGACTATTGCGCCGGTGATTTACGCCAGCATTGACCGCGACTTTTTGCAGGAAATTCTGAATAACTTGATTGAAAATGCGATCAAATACACGCCGGCTGGTTCAATCACAGTTAGCGTGACGGCAGACGATTACAATGTTCAGATTGCCGTGGAAGATACCGGCATCGGTATCCCGCGCGACGAGACTGAGCATATTTTCCAGAAGTTCTATCGCGTAGATAACAGCGACACGCGCGAAATTGGCGGCACCGGTCTCGGCTTGGCGCTCGTTAAGCAACGCGTAGAGTTGATGGGCGGCAAGATTTGGGTTGAAAGCGAGCAAGGCAAAGGATCACGCTTTATCGTTTCCCTGCCTCGTCTCACGAAAGAAGCCTACGACCAACAGAGATTTTTGTTTGAGAACCAGCAGAAAATGCAGGAATCTTCCCAGGCGCATGAGCAAGCCGTGCAGGCCTTTATGGCTGGCGGCGCGCCAACGACCGATATGGCCGGTTAATATGGGGTAGTTTTTTTAGCTTAAGCATTATATAATTAAACCAGTATGACCAAGATTATGTTAGTCGAGGACGACAAGTCCTTGCGAGAGATCTACAGCATTAGGCTGGTCGCCGAAGGTTACGATATTGTTTCTGCCGGCGATGGCGAGGAGGCGCTCGCGCTCGCCGTTCAAGAAAAGCCAGATTTAATCATTTCGGATGTAATGATGCCGAAAATTTCTGGTTTTGATATGCTAGACATTCTGCGCTCTACGCCAGAAACTAGCAACATTAAGGTAATTATGATGACCGCGCTTTCTAGCGACGATCAGCGTGCTCGCGGCGAGAATCTCGGCGCAGACCGCTACTTGGTCAAGTCTCAAGTCGGGATTGAAGATGTAATCAACACTGTTCACGAAGTACTCGGCGACAAGCCAGGCGCAAACGCCGCTAATAATCTCGGCGTTGCTTCTGCCGCTACGCCAGCTACCGCTGCTCCAGCACCGGCACCAGCACCAGCCGCTCCGGCCGCTCCGGTCGCTCCAGCTCCAGCGCCAGCTCCTGCTGCGCCAGTCGCACCAGCTCCGGCACCTACCACACCAGTCGCTCCAGTTGCGCCACAGCCAGTTATGCCAGTAGCGCCAGCACCAGCCGCTCCGGTCGCTCCAGCTGAAGGCATCGCACCGATGGCAGCCGGCGGCGAACGTGTAATCCAGCCAATCAACGATCCAACTGCTTCGGATAATTCCGCTGAAATGCAGCGCAAGATGGACGAATTGCTCGGCAACGTTCCAGTTGAACAGAGTCGCCCAACTCAGACTGAGGTTTCTGCCCCAGTTACTGATCCGAATGTCGTCCAGCCAGGCTACATGCAGAACCTCGCTAGCGATTTGAACCGCGATATGCAGACTCCTGCCGCTCCGGCTGAGCCAGATTCTATGGCTGCCCGCATGAGCGCAGATTTGAAAAATGATCCTCTAACTCAGCAAGCCCAGGCAATGCCAGCTGCGCCAGCAGCTCCGGCGCCAGAGGCTCCAGCCGCTCCAGAGGCACCTGTAGATAATGCTCAGGCTCAATAAATTTCTCGCAACCAATCTTGGTGTTTCCCGCCGAGAAGCCGATAATCTGATTGCCGCCGGCAAAATCTTGGTCAATAATAAGCCGGCCGAAATCGGAGCACGTATTTCCGAAGAAGATTCGGTGGTTGTTGATGGGCGCAAAATTTCTAATGTCGCCCTGGTTTATCTTGCCCTGAACAAGCCGGCAGGCTATGTTTGCTCGCGCCGTCGCCAAGGCGATACGCCGACAATGTATGAGTTGCTGCCGGAAAAATACCAGACACTCAAGAGCGTTGGGCGCCTAGATAAGGATTCTTCCGGTCTGATTTTACTAACAAATGACGGCGACTTTGCGTTCCAAATGACGCATCCGAAATTCGTGAAGACAAAAATTTATGAAGCACATATCGACCGGCCACTCGAGCCACTTCATCAGCAGATGATTGCAGATTTTGGCGTCCAACTTCCAGACGGACGCAGCCAACTTGTGCTAGAAAAAATGTCCGATGACCGGACATTTTGGCGCATCACGATGAGCGAGGGGCGCAATCGCCAGATTCGCCGCACTTTTGAGGCGCTCGGCTACAAAGTCACAGCTCTACATCGCACAAATTTTGGACCATACGGACTAGACGGACTCGAGTCCGGTAAATTCGTAGAAGTTCCCCGCGTCGGCTAATTCTTTAGTAAGCGTGAAAGTTTTGCTTTGAGGCTAGCATTGTCTGGCACGCCAACGAGCGTGTCCATACCTACGCGAAGTAGGCCAAGTGCAGTAATGAAAGTGTGGTCAAGTTCACGATCAGTGGCATTATCTATGCCCTCAATTGTTTCTGGATCAATAATATTTACGATTGGGCGACGCGCAAATGGCAATTCTTTATACCAATCGCCAGTTGCGAGTGTTTCCTGAATATTTGAGAGACCAGCGCCACCACCGCAAAGCAAAATCTGACCCGGCAAAGTTTCTAGCTGGTCAAACTCTTCAATTGCGAGCTCTACACCAGATTGCCAAACCTCAAGATTGCGCTGAATTGCGGAATCAAATTTTTTGCGAATTTCCGGTTTCATGCGAGGAGAATCGGCGAGAAGTTTGAGCTTTTCTGCATCCTCAAAACTGAGACCAAGTTTCTGCGCAATTTGGTGCGTGAAACTGCGACCGCCAATGGAGAACATCTTCGTACCCTCAACGCCGCCATCATCAACCACGGCAATATCCGTCGTGCCGCCACCAATATCCATAACAATACCGGAGAAATTAGACTCAACATCATCGCCAAGGCAGGCGCGGCAAACCGCAAATGGCTCAACCGCAACGGTAACCAAGTCTAGCTGCAACTCATCGCAGACGCGTTCAATCGCGGAAATATGAACTAGCGGCGCGAATGCCGTGTAAATCTGGACAATAATTTCTTTACCCTTGAAGCCAATCGGATTTGAAACCTTGTAGCCGTCAATGCGGAGCGAAACGAGCGCAGAGTTAATCAGGCGGACCTCAACATCCTCGTTGTTAGTCTCCATCGCGACCTCTTTGCGAGCACGTTCGCCAGCGCGCTGCTGAACCTGCTTGATAATCTTTTCCATTTCAGTGTCAGTGATTGGGCGGCTCGCATCAGCACGGCGATATTTGATAGAAGCTGTGTTGCCCTTAATGAGTTCGCCAGCGATACCAATAACAACCTCACCTGCACGAACGCCAGCCATTTCCTCGGCTTTCGTGAGGGCTTCTTCACAAGTCTGAACGACGCCTTCAATATCTGCGATGGCGCCAGAATACATGTTGGTCGGAGCCTCGTGCGCCTTGCCGATACCAACAACTTTTAGCGTGCCTTTACCCTTCTTGGCAATGAGCGCTTTCACATATTCAGTTCCAATATCCAACGCAAGGAGATAATCGTCAGGGTTCTTCTGATAATTCACTGCTGCCGCACCGGCGCTTTTGGCCTTGTTGGCAAGTTCCTTGCTACGAGAGATAATGCTCATGCTACTATTATAGCACTAATAGAGGCGGTCTGCGGTCATCCCTAAATCACAATGTAGCCGTCACCAATAAGGAGTTTTTCGCTATCCTCAATCACAAAGACCTTCTGGTAGCTAATCACCATATTGTCGACTTCGTCGTACATCTGGGAATATAGGTCGTCTTCTTTTCGCGCTTTATCATAATTTTCCTTAGTAGGATTACTATAGTAACGATCTATGGCTTCTTGCGCAATGTAATACTGTTTTTGAAGTTCATCGCTTCGATCTACAATCTTCTTTAGATAGTCGTCTAAATTATTCCGATTGCGCCAATAAGCGTCTATAAGACCCGGGTTTTTTATATCGAAGTACTTATTGTATAGACTGGAAAGATCGTTAATCGCCTTCTTTTCTTCATCACTAAGAGAAAAGCCCGTCAAAGAGATATTTGCGCTCACAGCATTGAACCTAGGGATATATTCCGTGCCGACACGAGAGAAAGACTCAGAACATATCTGTTCTTCCGGATAGAGCTCTAGCTCTTTTCCTAGTTCTTTAATGCGACCAGTCACAATACGCAATTTAGAACAGGTCTCCTCTTTTTTATTGTCGTCGAGACGATCATATGCGGCATGAAGCATCTCATGAAGAGCTGTCATTTTGCGGCCATCTGCAAAATTATATTGAAGACCATTTTCATCAAACTGCCCCATTCCTTGGTCGAAAATATAAATATGTTCAGAATCATCTCCAGAATAATAGCAACCTAGAGTATAGGCATCTTTATTACTATCTCTACCACAAAATACATTAAAAACGGTATTCTTCTGAAGCTCTGGCGCAGTAGCATAAAACACCGCCTTTCCTTTGCGCGTTAGACGCAAAGAAGATGTAATAGACGCGATTTCATTAGATGGAATATAGTTGCGGGCAATACGCTCGTCCTCAAGCATCTGCCAGTCTACACCATATGTAAGATAGAGAAAAGCGCCAGCCGCAATAGCGCCAATAGAAAATAGCGCAGAACCGGCGACGATTAGTTTCTTTTTTAGGGAAGCTTTGCGTATTCTCTTGAAGACTGAATCGCGCTCAAACAAATCCTCATTAAAAGAAAGGTCAGAAGATTCGCAACTTTTTAGCTTTACGCCCCAAAAAGAGCTGCGAGTTTTTGTCGCACCATCAAATTTTGACCTAATAGAGGCGAAAACACCCATTTTATAACTCCTTTTGGCTCCAACCAATATAGATTTATACCTACATTATATCATATTTTGCCAAAAAAGTAAAGTGTTTTTGCTATTTTTTGAAATAATGTCAAGCGGTTATTTTTTAGCGCGGCGCCAGCCTGCAGCTACTGCTTCTTCTTCAGAGCAAAACCATCTTTCGCCCTTTTCTTCATTTATTTCAGTTTTTTCGTAATCTTCCTGACCACGGACGTGATATATTTTTTCGCCCGTATAGTAGCTAATATTCCCTTTTATATCGCAATTCTGAGACTGGGCGCTGGAGTTTTCTTTACTTCCCTGCGCAGAACTATTTTCCGAGTTGGCCGGGCATATAGAGGGCGACCAGAGACCAAGCTCCTCTTTTCTTGCTTTTTTCTCCGCTTCCTTGAATTCGTCTTGGTACTTATAGGGCTTGTCGTAAGTGTATTCGCGAGCATAGCCCTTCTCTATGAGCTCTTTATTAAAGTTGACGGTATCCGTGAATACGTAGGCGAGTAGCCGGTTATAGATATCGTATTTGTCCTGTGATGGATCGATCTCGATTTTAACGAATTTATCGTACAATTCGTTCTTGACATAATCAGATGCCTCAGGGCCATAGCACCCAACCGGCTCATCCGGATCGACAGTTTCAGGAGTATCGACCCCGATAAGTCGAACACGGACACTCTCGCCGTCTTTGTCTACTTCTATAGTATCCCCGTCAATTACTCGCGACACTCTATAGTAGCCAAATATTCTGCTCGACTCTCTAAGATGCCAAAAAAGTAGACATCCACCTACCAGGAGCGACAAAAACAAAATGATTATTATCGCCTTGCGAATTGTATGCGAGGTGCTCGATGTGTCTATTTCTTTAAACGAATAGCCTTTAAAAATCATGAGGATTTTTTCTTACCAATAACTTCTTCGATTATTTCGTTCACGTAAACCGGATTGATATTATGCTTGGCGACTTCAATGCCGGCAATACTTTCCATAGTGCCCTGTTCGGCTTTATAAATCGCGCTGCTAATCTTTTCTTTTTGGCTGTCTAGAGCCTCGTAGTTCAAATCATACTGTTCAAGCACGCCAATCGCTTGACGTAGGATGGCATCGTTCGTCGCTATCTCATTGTGAGCTTCCTCAAATTCTTTTTTCGCACGGCGATAAGCTACACAATCGGCATCGAAGAGTTCACGAGCGGATGTGACGATAAGAAAGCCTGTACCGATGTAAGATACGGCTAGCACCGACATCTCGGCGAGTTTACCAATCATATTAAAGTCTTCGTCACCCGCGTCAATCTTGACAAATATTTCAATAACACGAACTACAAAATAGACGATACCGATGATGATCCAGGCGGCAGCTTCTCCAAAAGAGCGTTTATTGATTAATTTCTTTTCTGAACGTCGACCATTCCCCCAGCCCCACGTTAGCGCAATGAAGTTCGCTGCCGTCGCTAACGCGAACGCAACGAAAGTCGATGTCGATGGGTCGTGGCCAGTAACTATTTCCCATGATTTCGAAAGGAGCGTCATATCTAGCAATGCAAGCAAAAATGAAATGACAATGAATACGATGCGAATGACTGGTAAATTTGGGTTTTTTCTCTTATTTCCTTCCATCGATAGCTCCTCGCCTTAATGCATTATAGGCTCTTTTAATTTCATCGACCTGCTCCTGTGTGTAATCTAGCTCGGCTGGCAAATCTTCGCCATATATCACTATGTTCATTTTTCTAAAATTATCTAATTTAATTTTATGAGCTGCTACTTGCGCCTGAAAACTAATAATCTTGGCGTTCACATCGGCAATGCCAGTAATATATTCATTTTCGAGATTACCTTTTCTCGTCGCGTAATCACCTTCTAGACAAGCGTGGGCCATGTTATATTTGCCGGCAACAGCCTGGATCATAGCCTTCACTGCACCAGGTTTCGTATTGTTCTTATAGAGTTTCTTGTTTTCATGAATGCAATACCTATTAAGACGGCGAAGCGTAGAATCTGTAACCGACTCAAACTTCTTCGGAGTGTGCATATAATCGAACGACTCGTTCTGTTTGAATTTACTTTTAATTTTTGAAGAATATAGACGCATCTATTGGTCCTCCCCTAATAATTCTTTCACTCTCTTGTTATAATCCGGCAAAACGTAGGTAAAGTCCGTAAAATTGAACGCAACTACTACCTTGCGAGTAATCCTATCAACAAACTTTTGCGTAAGAGCACGCATAGTTTTCTCTACATCCTCGAGTTGGCGCTTCCAGGTCTTCTTGTTGCTGTGCTTAATCTCAATAAGACTATCTCTATTATCCTCGAGGTGGTTCAGGACTGATGTCTGATTATCAATTTTAACCGACTGAGAATCAATATTAGATTCCAGCCATATTTTCTGGAGTGGATCCTTCGAAGAAGCTAGTTGTTTCTTCTCGGACTCTAGACGCCTTCGCTCGGCAGCCAAGTATTCTTTTTGCAAACGAATTTTTTCCTCAATTATAGAGATCTGATTATCGAGATTTGCCATTTTCGTTTTATAGTCGCGGTATAGCTCAACAACAATTCTGTCCCTCATTACGCCAAAACGTTCGATGCGACTATGTTCAATAAGGTATTCTTTCGGCATGCGGTAGCTATGATCGCCATGAATCGGCATACTGATGCCGTTCTTTGAGCAGAAGCGGATAAAAAGCTTTTTGCGACCATGCATAGCGGATAGATAGTTTTTAAAACGCACAAATAGACTAAAGTCTATATCTTTTAGCCTATAGACTAATTTTTCTTTAATAATCGGAGTGTCTTGCTGATTCATTATGCACTCGCCTTAATTGTAATAATCATATTTTTCTTTGCTACATCTTCATTAAAACGCCCGCCAGCGCATTCGTTTTCGGGACCATGCCCGCCATCGTTAGCAATAATTCTATCCCCAGATATTCCCTCTTCTATGAGGAATCGTTTTATTGCCTCGGCGCGATTAAGTGCTAGCGAATGGTCTATATTCCTATCTAAGCTAATTGAGCAATCATGTTTAATAAGAGAAACAAAGCCCGTAATATTAACGGTTTCAGCACTATTTCTCTTCATTTCATCTATAAGACCTTGGAGCTGGTTCTTAACTGCATTCCGATCATTTATGTCCGAGCTATGTTCCGAGAAACCAATAGTATCCGAATCAAATGTCTTCGTTACACACCAAACACATTCATAGCCTTCAGTCGGAATCGGCGTAACCGTAAAAGTAGTTTCGACTGAGCCGTCATTTTTTTCGACTCCTTCCGAAAGATCTATTATTTCTGCCCCCATTTCAGTCAAAGCGTTTTCGTATAGGCTTTTCAAATTATTCGATTCCTGCTCAGTAAGCTTAGCCTGCGGCGAAGTCACTGCTCCAATACCGGACCAATAGACGTCAGTATCGCTCAATCTTCCATAAATAATATCGCCGCTCTTAGTCCTCTCTTCTATAGCAGCATCAGGGTCTCTATGTAGAAGGTCGCCCTGAGTAAAGTCCAAGATTCCCCCGTCAGATAAACCAGACCCAATCACGATGATCAGCAGTTTTTGGGATTTTTTCGAGGCTATTTTCTTTTGCGCCTCAATAATCGTATCGAGATACTGCGCGCCATTCCCCTTCGGTTCTTTTTGAATAGCTTCTTCAATTGCGTCTATTCTCTTAAGGATAGATGCGCTGAGCTTCTTTTGCTCTTCGTCATCGCGAATCGTAGGGTTGTCGAACGATATCGAAGAACGTTCCGAGCTTGCCGAATACAGGCTAATTTGCACCTTATGTTTATAGCTACTGTTCGCTATAAACAATTTTTCTTCTTCATCTAGTGTTGGCTTAGGCGAATTCTGCGTATTGCCTACAACGATCGCTATTTTATCGTAAACGTAGCTCTCTCTTGCTTGACAACCTAATAGGCCGACACCTACATACATCTGCTCGCATACTGGCTTATTCCCGAAGTAAATTAGTTGGAGCAAAAACGCGGCAAGCGCAAGAACCGCCGCCGAAATGCCAGAGATTAATAATACTATTTTTTTCGTGTTTCTCTTAGTTTTAAATGGACCCATATGTCCTGATGCCCTTTCTTTGTCGCCTTAGGCTAGCGACGAATAAACGAATCTGACCTTCGTAATATAGTTTTAGACACTTTAATTATACCATTTTTTATAATTAGTATAAGCGTTTTTAATAACAAAAAGCAGGTCTTTCGGACCTGCTTTTTGCGTTTTCGTAATGGTTACTTCTTGGTAATCTTTGTCAGGATTGAGTTCACCTCACTGTCGAGGGTGTTATCAATTTTCTGATAAGTACCAATATAACTTTTTAGCGTATTAATACCAGACTGATAGGAAGCGATCGCCTGATTAATCAGGTTTGCTTTCCAGGCAACCGGCGCAGCATAATAGTTACCGATAGCCGCGAGAATTGTATTGTAATACTTATTGAGCTCAGCATTGCGCGTCGTAATGTAATATCTTAGCATGGCACGTTCATTAAGGTTCTGTTGGCGAGCCTCGAAGAGTTCGTAGTTGTAGCTAAAATACTTTTGGTACTGCGCACTGAGTTTATCTACGGCTAGCTTGCCTGCGAGAGTTAGATCGTCGCGCTTATACGGAACAGCGACGTCAGCCTCATAACCACTATAGGCGATAATATATTCACTACCAATACGAGCGAAAGCCTCAGTACAAATCTGATCATCCGGATAGCCTTCGAGTTCACTAGCAAGACTCTTATTTTCGCCAATAATCGTGCGGGCGTAGCCACACATTTCGCTCTGCTTGTCGCTATCAAGGCGCTCATAGGCGGCGTGAAGCATCTCGTGCATAGCCGTAATATTACGGTCAGTAACGAAATCGTAATGAACGCCGTTCTCGTCAAGACGAGCAACGCCAGTATCAAAAACGTGGAGGTGCTCCTTCTTTTCTTCGGTATCTTCGGCGTAATAACAACCTAGAATATAGCTACCTTTTTCGCCGTCGCCGCCACAGGTGCGGTTAAAGGCGTTGCTGGTAAGTAATTTCGGGTGTGTAGCATAAAAGATAGATTTACCCTTGCGCGTGAGGCGCAAAGTCTCGGCGATTTCCTTAATTTCAGCCGTCGGTGTATAGTCGCGAGCCTTAAGCTCATCGCTAATCATCTGCCAGTCGGTTTTGACGCCGACTAACGTACCGAGCACAGCCAAAGTAACGCCAAGTGTTGCAAAAGTGACCGTTAAGCCGATTTTCTTCTTTGACCATGGCTTTTTCTGGCGCTTTTCTCGCTGCGCTAGAACGCCAACAGTCTTGACCTTTGTTTTCTTATTCAGATCCAGCACGCTAGCTGGTTTGATTTTTTTGACCTTTGTTTTCTTATAATAAGTCAAAATAGACTCTGTCATAACCCACTCCTCTTGTAATAACTCCGGTTATATGCCTATATTATAGCATACTTTCGTCAAAAAGTAAAGTGTTTATGACTTATTTTTGGCTTTTGTCAACTACTCTTCGATGCGGCGAACGTCTTCGACCGACTCTTTGATTTCTTCCCTATGATGCTGGACTTCCTCGCCCTTCATCGTCTCGACAATTTCTTTGCCATCTTCGATGGTGTCGCGAATAGTCTTGGCGTTAAAGCAGGAAATCACCTCAATTGCACCTGCGACAGAGGTAATAATGCCCATTACAAGATAGCTCTTGATATTAATATCGCGGAAGGCGATCAAGAAATAGATACCAAAACCAAGCTCAAAGAGCGTGAGGAACAGTTTGAATTTCCAAGCAAAATTCTTATTGTCGCGGCCTTTAAACACCTTCACTGCGCCAAGAATACCGTTCAGTGTAGTAAAACCACCAGCCATAAGGTTAAGAATCTTATTTGTAAGAGATTCGTTAATAAGGAGATAGACGCCAACTGCGGCAATTACGAGATAGATTAGCGATTCGCCAATCTGTAGGAATAGCATCTTGCGTCCAGCGGACTTTTTGTCTGATTCGTCCATTTTATCCAAGTTAGCCTTGATATAGCCGATGCGATAAAATGCCCAAAAAGAAAACGCTGCGCCAGCGAGCAGAATCATGAGCGGCAGAGTCTTCGTGTCGTTGCCATTGCCATTAAGCGCTGCAATCGTCATCATGACGCCAGGGATGAACATCATTAGCGATGCTGCCATCTTATTTTTTAGGAAAATATTGTAGGCTTTTAGCCCGCGCTTAACAAGCTTATTCATACTTTTATTGTAGCAAAATTATTCCAAGATTGCTTTAATGCGGCGAACACCGGCAGAAGAAGCTTCTTCCTTCTTGATCTTAAAGTGACCAAGAACGCCAGTATGTCCAACGTGAGGACCGCCACAAACTTCGCGAGAAGTTGGGTTGTCAAAATCGCCAATCGTATAAACGGTGAGTTTTTCTGGATATTTATCCCAGAAGCTGCCGTGAGCCTTCAGAGTGTCGCGAGCATAAGCCTTGTCATATTCATCATGAACAACTGGAAGGTCTGCTTTAATCCAGGCATTAACCTGATCCTCGAGTTTCTGAAGTTCATCTTTTTCAAGCTTGTGGTCACAGTTGAAGTCGAGACGCATGCGCTCGGCAGTAATGTTACTGCCACGTTGGCAAATGCTTGGGTCGATAAGTTGCTGAAGCGCTGCAAGAAGAAGATGCGTTGCGGTGTGATACTTCGTAGACATTTCGCCATGGTCCTCAAGGCCACCTTTGAACATACCTTTACTCGCAGTCTGGCTACGTTCGCGCTGCTCTGCTAGAGCGGCGTCAAATTCTTTCTGCCAGTCTTTGCTGAGCTGAATTTTCTCACGCTTTGCTTCCTCGACGGAAAGTTCTAGCGGGAAGCCATAAGTGTCCTGAAGCATGAAGAGTTCTTTGCCAGTGAGCCCCTGGTCTTTCAAGCGGTTCAATTCTTTCATGCCGCGGCGTAGCGTATGGCGGAAAGCCTGTTCTTCACGATTAAGAACATCGAGAACGTCTTCACGATTCGTCAAAATACTATCTGGCAAGTCTTTGTAGTTCTCTGCGATCATTGGCAAAACACCAGCGAGGAAGTTGTCTTCAATACCAAGGTTAAGTGCCTTCAAAATGGCACGGCGAATAAGGCGGCGAAGAGCGTAGCCCTGCTGCTTGTTGCTTGGTTTGAGACCCTGAGCCGTCAAAAGGTAAGCACCGCGGAGATGATCTGCGATGATGCGCATTTCGCTTGTATAATCTTCATATTTTTTACCGGAAAGCTCAACGATGCGGTCAACGATTGGTTTTAGAAGTGAGATTTGGAAGACGTCATAAGAATCCATGGAGGCTGCCGTAACACGTTCAAGACCAGCGCCAAAGTCAACGTTCTTGTGCTCTAATTCTTCAAAAGTACCGTCTTCTTTGCGGCGATACTGCATGAAGACCTGGTTGCCAATTTCCATAAAGCGAGCGCCGTCGGAAGCTGGGTGGCTTTGGCCATATTTCTCGATATCCTGCTTGTCTTCGCCGAAGTCATAGAAGACCTCAGAGTCTGGGCCACATGGGTCGCCAATAGGCGTAGATTCAATGCCGCCACCGCGAGACCACCAGTTTTCTTTGTCATTATAGAAGAAAATGCGCTCACCTTCGCGAATGCCGCGTTTGTCGCCATTCTCGGCAGTATTAATCTCGGCAATTTTCGCCTCAATGCCGGCTTCTTTGAAAACGGTCTGCCAAATATGCGCAGCCTCGTCATCGCGTGGGATGCCATATTTCTCATTGCCAATAAAACAAGTGACGTAGATTTTATCTGGGTTTAGACCAACTTCTTTAGTAAGGAAAGTGAAGAAGTTGCGAATCTGCTCTTCTTTGAAGTAGTCGCCAAGTGACCAGTTACCAAGCATCTCGAAAACAGTGGTATGACGTGGGTCACCAACATCCTCAATGTCCTGCAAGCGGAGACATGGCTGAGAGTCGGTAAGACGAGTGCCGTCCTGATGTGGTTTGCCCAAAAGATAAGGCAAAAGTGGCTGCATACCAGAGCCAGTAAACAAAGTAGTTGGATCATTTTCGAGCACGAGCGGTGCAGGCGCGACCTGAACGTGGCCCTTAGATTTCATAAATTCGAGATATTTTTGGCGTACTTCACTTGCATTCATAACTTTATATTTTAACACATTTTTCCCCTGTTGACGAGAGGTGGCGAGCGTTTATGTTTCGTCCGTCATTTCAAGAATTAAGACATCGCGAAGATTATGGTTGCCGCGGTCGCAAGTGGACAGGATAAGAATTGGATAATTAAAGCCGGGTAGCGAGAGATTACGATAGAGATTATCGTCGGCAGAGATCTCGCGAAAACTAACGGCGCGAAGTTTAATTGTGCCGATTGGCAAGATTAGTTCGCCAGTCCGATGTGTCGCAAAATAATCGGCGTCGCGATACTTTGCTACGTCAGAAAACATCAGGTCTCCGTTCATGCGATGACCATAAATAATGGAGACGCGATCGGAAAAAAGCGCAGAGTTACGGAAGTCTAAAAAGACTGCGCCGGAAGCCGAATCGTTGCCATAGTAATCATGATTTAAATACCAGCGATTATCGCTTGCCTGCATGACCGGGTAGTCTATATGAGTACCGTACAACCGGAGCCAGGCAACCTGGCCCGAAAGCCAGGATGGCTCGCCGGCCGCCCGCTGTTCGCGTAGCCTTACGACACCGACCGGCTCAACTTCATAGACGCCATGCTCGGTCGCAAAATACAACCAAAGCATGGTCGCCATGAAGATAATCCCCGCCACCATGCCCACCCTTGCAACTAACTTTTTCATTAGCTAGCGCGAGAGAGGCGGCGGAAGATTATGAAGCCACCGGCACCAACAAATACTGCGAGCAAGAATGGCCAGCTAGCCGCGAAGACGCCAGTATTGACCGTGGCGTCCTTGCTGTTCCCGGCAAGCGTAACGTTATTTGTTGCGAACTCATCGGAGCCAACCGACGCGACAGTCTTAGAAACAGTCGTAGTCTCAGTATTATCGAGCGTTGCGTCATAGCCGTCATCACTATCCGCTTTCGTAATAGTGTAGCTTACGCCCTGTGGAAGTTCGCGTGCTGTCACGTTATCCTTCGCGTAGTCGCCGATAGTGACAGTCTGACCGTGTTTGAGATAGACAATCACATCGCCGTCTGCCGGATTCTGAGTCGCAGCAGTCTGGATTATCTCGCCGTCATATTCAACTTCACTATCCTGACCAGTAATGGTTAGCGTGTTGCCCTCCGGAACTCCTTCGAAATCTACTTTGTATTTGAAGTATTTTTCCGCATCGGCGCCAGCGCCAGTCACTTTGCCTTCCAAGGAAACAAAGGTGTAGTTTGCGACCGAGTCGAACTTCGCATTGAGCGGCACTTTAGCGTCGTCCTTGTAGCTATACATCTCGTCCAAGAGACTTACGAGCAGCTCGCCCGTCGGCTCATTGTTACCGTCTAGTTTGTTTGTGACCTGGAAAAAGATGTCGTATTTATTCGTGCTATCGTGCGGGAAGTTTAGCTCGTCCGACGAACTCTCTTCGGCAATCGTGAAGGTGTAATTTCCGACTTTATTGAAGTAGAGATTTTGCAGTGGCAAAGAGCAATCGGCCTTTGCTTCCTTTTTATTCGCATTTGCCCAAGTATCCATTGAGGCAATATTCGTCATCGACGTGCTGCCGCCAACGCTAGCCGGGTTGTCTGCCTTCGGCGTGAGACTAAAAGTAAAACTTGCAACAACATGGCCGCTGACATTTTTGATTGTATGTGACAACGGGATAGATTTCGTCGGGGCGCTCGTCGGTAAAGTCGTGCCGGCCGCAGCTGAAGATTTCGGCACGGCCAAAACCGCCGCCAACGCCAAAGCCGCGATGGCTCCTCCAATTATTTTTCTCATAAAGAACTCCTAATTATTAACTTTTTTGACCAACAAAAAATACACTCACGGGCCTTTCATATTACCTCCAATTTATCGTCTGAAACAAAAATAACGCAGAACTGTTATTCTGCGAAGCATAAGCACGTTATTTTATGCACTTTTTTGTTTTTATGTTGTAATACTACTTTTTGACCGCTTTGTCCGTGACGTCAAATTTCTCCATATACAAACCCGTCGCAAGGCGAGTCTGAGAGTAAAATGCACAGAACGAACAATAAATAATGGAAATGACTGGCGACAAAACCCACTGTAAAACCATCATGACGTGACGAGCGCGATTGTAGCGAGCTGGCTTTGGCGGCAGCATTTTAACCGACAAAATGAGCGAGATAAAGATACCAAACATTGCGATCGTCTGGATGAAGCCGACCATTGTTGGGAGGTTGTGCGAAATGAGATCGCGCGACTGATAATTGAAGATTAACGGCACCCAACCACCAAAAGCGATAATCGGGGCAATCGCTGCGAGCGTAACGTGACCGTCAAGCAAGCGGATGAATTTCGGTACAAGCGAGGAAAGTGGCACGGTGCGCTTCTTTGAGAAGAGATAATCACCGACATAGGCAACATCGCTAGCGCCATAATCCCAGCGACGAAGCTGGACCCACTGCGCTTTGAGCGTCTTCCAAAGGTTATCCGAAAGCACGGCGTCCTGATAAATCGGGGCGCGAATCGGCAAAACCTCATAATCGCCATCAAAGTAGAAGAGGGAGCGCCAATATTGGTGACCGTCCTCAACGATAGTGTGAGTGCTCCAGAAATTCATCTCAACCAAAGCATCAAGCGACTGAGAATGCGATGCGAAGTTACGCAAAGTGTGCGGGCGCATTGCGGAAATAATATTCCAGAATGAGTTCATCTGAGCAACGACGCGCGTAACCGCAGGCGCATCCCAAATGTTGTTTGTAAATAACGAAACCGGCTGATAGCTGAGGCGCTTGCGATCCTCGTGGACAATATATTCGTAAGCAACCTGATCGAAATAGCACTTATGTGGACGGTTGTCGCTATCCAAAGTCGTCACAATCACGTCACTGTAGCGCATTTTCTTTTCGTGGACGTATTCTTTTAGGACCTTGCCGGCGTTCGTAATATTGCCGCCTTTACCAATCACTTCCCCCTTAATGCCGTCTGGGTGCTTTGCCAAAATGAAGGCACCGAACTTTTTGCGATAATTGCGCTCCAAAGTCTTTGCGACCTTCTCGGCAGCTGGGCCGCCGCGTTCTTCGTAGGCAAGAACCACAATCATGTGGTCTTTATCGAAAGATGAATCCACGACAGAATCAAGCGTTGGCGCCAAAACGTCCAATGTTTCGTTATACATCGTCACGATAATCGCGTGATAAATCTGGCTTGGCTTTGGATAAAAACCGTCCTCCGCAGCTGCGATTGTACAGAGGTTACGAAGATGCATATTGTGACCGTATGCCTCACTTTTCGTACCGGCGAGACGATCGTAGCTATCGGCAGGATTCTCTAGATCCATCAAGCGCTTATGCCAGTCAACGCGGACACCTT
>Ga0247610_10000785_pt1 | contig 42944 bp, 35 predicted proteins | sample 174DNAGHGhighgp2_FD_193483 | JGI IMG/M metagenome (GOLD analysis project Ga0247610, IMG submission 193483) | Sheep rumen microbial communities from Palmerston North, Manawatu-Wanganui, New Zealand - 1742 DNA GHGhigh gp2 | ecosystem: Host-associated > Mammals > Digestive system > Stomach > Rumen...
GTTACTCTTTTTTGTCAAAGAACTTAACTCAAATAAGCGTTGATGGCTCAATTGTGCTTTCACAATTAAATTTGTCATTTACCTACATTAAATAAGTACCAGTTTTCATAACTTATTTGACACTACCATAGAAATAAGTAAATTACTAGATATAGAGGTATGGTTAGATAAAATAATTATTTCATCTAGAATGAAATTAAAGGATAAGGATAAAATAGATTTTAATTATTTTAAAAATTTTAATGCATTATTCTTTGGATGTAGAGAATATTGTTATTTCTTTTATGATATTAAAGAAGATATTAATATATTTAATGAAAAAATTAAAATGCTAGAAGAATTAGAGGAAGAAGAAATAGGTATCCAAATCTATTTGGATTTGAATATAGAAGGAGATAACTTAATAAAAATAGTTAATAAAATTAATAATATGAAAATCTGGCATTATAGATTGAGATAACAATAAAGGCATCGCAAACGCGATGCCTTATATTATTTAGTTAAGCTTAATTCTATTACCTTTTCACAGAAATCTCCAAATGAGATGCCTGCTGCATTTGCTTCAGCAACAAGCTGTGAATCTGGATTTAAATGTGGTAAGGAATCAACCTCTAGACAGACAAATGAGCCATCTGATTTTACAATGAAATCAGTCTTAGAATAAACAGATAATCCTAAAGCCTTTGTGGCAAGCTCGGCTGTCTTTTGAAGCTTTCTTTCTAAATCCTTAGAAATATTGGCAGGACATATCTTTTTTCTTTCTCCACCTAGAGTCATGCCTTCATTTTTATTTTTAGTATTTAATGGTAATACCTCTAATACAGGTAATGCTTTTTTATCTAGTGTACCTACTGAGAATTCTCTACCATTGATATATTCTTCAACGATTACCTCGCTATCCCATCTAAAGCCCTCTTTAATGGCCTTTAAATAGGCTGTTTTATCGTTTGCGACAGTTATACCTAGTCCAATACCACCATTGTTTGGTTTAACGATTACAGGGTAATTTATTTTATATTTTGTAGGCTCACTAACTGTTTCACCCTTTTTAAGTAAATATCCCTTAGGTACAGGTATATTATTATTTACAAATACTTGCTTAGCTACATTTTTATTTGAAGATATGGCAGAAGAGAAGTGATCACAACCTGTATAATCAATACCAAGTAAGTCAAATGTTGCTTGAACCTTACCATTTTCACCATTAGCTCCATGTAGTGCTAGAAATACTAAATCTGATTGACGACATATTTGTAATACATTAGGTCCAAAATAAGAATTAGATTGGTCAACACGTCTTTTCTTAACTGCCCATAAATCAGGAATTTCTAATTTAACATCAGTAGTTACAAGTGAATATTTTTCTGGGTTAGAGAATGCATTTTCAATTTGAAGCTCAGCTTCGTCATAGCCCATAAAGGCATCTAATAAAATTACATTATGACCTTTTTTCTTTAATACCTCTGTAACCTCTATACCTGTATATAATGAAATATTTCTTTCATTAGAAATACCACCAGCTAATACGACGATATTTAGGTTTTCAGGTAATTTGAATTCCTTCTCTAAATCTAATTCATCAAGTGTTATATCTGAACCATCCATATTTAATTCTAATGTTTTTAGCATACCCTTTGTCATTGAGACAATTTGTAATACCTTTTGGATTTGTTCCTTAGTTAAATCTACATTATATTTTTTCTTGGCAATAGATTGAATCTTTTTAACAACAATTTTATTTACATGTAAAATTAAGAAATTAGAGAAATTAATTAATGTATTTAATTTCTTAGAAGTAACTAATTCCTCAAGCATATCGATTATTTTAATGATTCCTTCAGATTTGAAGTGAGTCATAATATCTCTTAGAGATTGTAAGAAATTAGGGTTTTGCTTTGAATATTTAATACAATATGTAAGTAAGTATGCAGCATTATCCTGATATTGTGGGTCACCAATCATATCACATAAATATGAGACATAATCAGAAGTAGTATTACCATCGCTACCTATCATAAATGCTCTTTCAACAAGTGAGCCTACTAATTTATTAGTTTCACTTTTTTCCTTTTCATTTATGGCAGATCTAATCATACTATTGATGAATTGATCCAAAATCTGCATTTCAGGTCTTTGACCATTAGGATTAACTGTGATTGTATATTTACCTAGGTCATAGAAATTGAAGAAGGTATTAGGACAGTGGCTTTCTGCAAATCCACCTCTACCATAATCATATCCAACATAATATGTTTTTTTACCAATATCATTCATTAAAATATTTACATAATCATAATCTATATTATGGTTTTCAATTTTATTTCGATTATTGATAATTTGAACCTTATATTCATCAAAAAACTTATCAGAAAAGCCTTGACCATCAAATGATACACATCTTGATACTGTATCATTTAAAATAGTAATATATTTAGCTTTATTACCACCCTTTGAATGACCTATAACTGTTACATAATAATCCTCTAAATGATATTTTTCGTATACAATTTTATACCATTCTAGTGCGTTTATTTGCTGTAATGAATCAATCTGGTTTGCCCCAACGAAATCATCAATCCATTCATTAGTGGCAGTACCTCTAAAGGCTATTACAGCCTCCTTTAGCTTTTCATTAACGAAAACTACAGAAACTCCACCACCAGCACCATATGCTGCATCTAGATGTGCCTCTAGTATTTTAGCATCTAATAATCTTTCATTATATTTTAAGGCTTGAATTACATTTTTAAAATCATATCCATTGATATAGCTTGCATAATCCTCTGTATCAATTAATGCCTTTGTATCAATTTCATCTAAATATTCTCTTATTGTACTAGCTTTAGTTTCTAGGACTGTTAATAGTGGCTTCTTATCACTAAAGTATGTAATCATTTCTAAAAGAAGAAGCTCGTCAACCTTGTACTTCATATTAATATCTCCCTAATTTGATTCAATTTCTTCAATTAATGCTTGATATACAAGCTTTAAATTATCATTTTCAGCTCTTAGATTTCTAATTAAATTTAAATTCATAAATTTTAATAGCTCAACTCCAGCCTTAGGATATTCATCAATATATTTATTGAAAGAATCTCCATCTATTGATAATGTCTTACAGTCGGTTTTAGCTTTTACCGTAGCGGATCTTTTATCATTATCTAAAAGAGCCATTTCACCAAACATACAATGCATATTTGAATTTAAGGTAGCACAAATATATTCATCATTAAAAATAGTTGTTTTAATAATATCTACTGTACCACTAACTAAAATATACATTACATTACCTGTATCACCCTCAGTAATGATATTATCACCAATACTAAAATCTTCATTTTTTAATAGCTTTATTAGTGCTTCAAGCTCATTATCATTAATCTTAGATAGAAGAGGGAAGCTTTTTAATGTATCTTTTATTTCCATTATTTTTTCTCCTCCCCAAGAATAATAGCTCCTGTATTTCTTGTAATAATATAATCATCACTTGGATTTAGCTTTGGACAATTAGTTTCCATTGATTTAACATTTTTTAGCTTTTGAATTATTTCACCATAGTTTGTTGATTTTTGGGCTTCTGATAATATTTGATGCTTAATTTCCTTTTCAACTCCCATATTTTCTAATACACCTAAAACTAATACATTTTTATCTTTATATGTATTAAATAATTCCTTATATGTTTTACCAACCCATGCTTCATTTAATTTTTCAATTTGTACAGATACGCCATCACCATTATCTAAGAAAGATGACATAACCTTAGACATGCCACTATAGTTAGTAGAAGTAGATAAAATATATCTTGTATATTCTTCTGTATAAATTACCTCAGCACAGTTTTGAGCCTCAAGATAATTTTTATATCTTTCAGTTTTTACCTCAGCACAAATATGGCATTTAGAATTTAGGTTTCTAAACATTAATGCTGAAACGAATACTCTTGAATCAACTAATTCAGCATCCATATTTTCATGGTTTTCACCAACGATTAAAACCTTAGATGCATATTTAGCATTAGCGTTAATTAATGTTTGTTCCTCAGTATAATCGCCCTTAAGATAATTGATAGTCTTTAATGATTCATCATCCTTTAGGCTTTGAACCTTAGCTTCATCAACTGAATTAATTAAAATGATATCAGATGGTAAAAGCTTTCTATTTTTCTTTAATATATCATTAATAAGAATTTTTATATCATTTTTCCAACCACAAATAATAATATGATTTTTCATCTTTTGCATTTTCTTAAGTCCTTTCCCTGGATTCATTTTTCTTTCTACTAAGGCAGAAGAAATATAACCTGTAATTGCTGATAAGCCAAACATGCTAAATAATAAGAATAATATACCTAGTATTCTAGCCCATACTGAATTAACGAACGCATAATCGTTTCCAGCAACTGTTAAGAAATTCCACAAAAAGACATCGAAGAAGGAATAGGCATTTCCTGCTTCATCTGTATAGCCCGTGTATTTTAAAACTATCCAAGATATTAAAACTAATAAAAAATAGATAGATAAAATTACAAGAGTAGTCATAATATGAAATTTTTTAAAAAAGTATTTTATTTTAGTAAAAGTACTTTTATCCTTTTTCATAGCTTTCTCCCTATATTAATTACCAAATTAAATATATTTTAACATATATTCTTATAAGAATATAGATTAAAAAAATAAAAAAAATAAACTTTTGTTGCATATTTCACTTTAACTCGTTAATTCTTGTATTATTTGATATTTAGTTATAAAATAGAATTAATAGATGCTTTTTTTAAAATTGTTATGTTTGGAGTTGATGTTATGAAGACGAAAATTCTGGTTATTACTAAGAAAATAAAACTTAAAGAGGATGTAATTAAGACATTAGAAAGTGATTTTTTAGTCTATATAGCTGATTTTAATTCTTATGAAAAGATATTAAAAGAAAATACAATTCTATGTATTTTAGATTGTACTGAGGATTATGATACCTTAAGAAAATTAAAATCAGATGAAATATCTGAATTAATTCCTGTTATTATAATTTCTAATTTAATTGAACATAAGATGATTAGAGAGTATTTGAACCTAGGTGCTTATGATTTTGTAGAATTACCATTCGATAAAAAAACTTTAAATCTTAGAATTAAGGATGCCGTTAATACAGTATCTTATCCAAAAAGCTTAATGAATAGACCAAGCTTAGATCGTCTTTGTGATATTTACAATGCTGAAACTTTTTTTACTGAAGTAAGAAAAGAACTTGATAATAGAAAAAACAGTGATCATTTCTTTTTAGTTAGATTTGATATTAATAAATTTACAATGATTAATTATTTCTTTGGCGTAAAATATGGAGAAAATATTTTAAAATTTATTGCCAAAACATTGTCTAATGAAAGCTTAATTTATAATATTCGTTATGGAAGAATGTCAAAGGATATTTTTGGAATATTATTTAATGGGTCAGAAAATGAATTGGATGAATTTGTTGCATCTATAAAGAAGATAATAAAGAGCTTTAATCCTGATTACGATATCGAATTAACATTTGGTGTATATGAAATATTTGATTATGATGTTGATATACAGCAAATGCTATCATATGCTACACTTGCAGCAAAAACAATCAAAGGTATAATAGGGCCTTTATATATAAAATACAATGAAAAAATGAGAAATGAATTAGCCCTAGAGCAAAGCTATGTTTCTTCATTTGAATCTGCCCTAGCTAATCATGAATTTGTTATTTATTTACAACCAAAATATGATTTAATTATGGAAAAAATAATAGGGGCAGAGGCTTTAGTTAGATGGGGTAAGAATGGTACTATTATCTCTCCTGGTGAGTTTATTCCTATATTTGAAAGAAATGGCTTAATTGAAAAGCTAGATAAATATGTATGGGAGGAAACAGTTAAATATATTAGATGGAGAATGGATAATAACCTACCTATTTTTGGTATTTCTGTTAATGTATCTAGAATTTTCTTATCAATGAATAATTTCATTGATGATATTGTTAATTTAGTTAATAAATATGATATTCCAACTAGATATTTAGAACTTGAAATAACTGAAAGTATTTTTTCAGATGTAGCATTAATTAAGGATACTGTTAAAAAGCTAAGAGATAGAGGCTTTAAAATTTTAATGGATGACTTTGGCTCTGGCTATTCAGGATTAAATGTTTTAAAGGACGTTGAATTTGATGCCTTAAAGATTGATTTAAAATTCTTCTCAAGAAATGATAAGAAGAGCCAAGATATCATAAAATCAGTATTAACTATAGCTCACGCTATTGATATTCCTGCCATTGCTGAGGGAGTAGAGACCGCAGAATATGTAGAATTGTTAAAGAAATATGGCTGTAATTATGCTCAGGGCTTTTATTATTCTAAGCCACTACCAATAGATGAATTTAATAAGCTATGTGATAAGGATTGTATATATGATAATACATTAGATAAAAATAAGTATTTAAATATATATAGAATTGAAAATATAATAAGCGAATTCGTAGAATATGCTAAGGATTATAGCATGGTTAATGATTCAGATATCAATGCATTATTAGAGAAATTTAGAGTAGAATTAAACGTTGATAATGTATATATAAATATTGCATCAGCTGAAGGAGATAAATGTATTTTCACTCACTGTGCTGCAATAAAGGAAGAATATAATCTTAAAGGTAAGATTATACCTGTTACTCTTGAGCAATATGCATCTCAATGTATGCTATTAGATGAGGATGGCTTAAGTGAGGTACCTGGTGTAAGTTTAAATGAAAAGAGATATAAATCTATTTTATATTATGGCTTAACTAGAGGTAATTATACTGATGGATCTGTAGGTATGATTTCATATAAGAAGCTAAGAAAATGGTCATTAGAGGAAAAGAAAGCTCTAAAGATGCTTGGAAGATGTATTCATTTTTTAGTTTATAGAAAGCGTAATGAAATTATTAGAGAAGCAAATGCTAAAAAGGAAAAAGAATTAAGAGATGCATATAATGAATTAGCTAGAACTCATGCAGAAAATGATAATACATTAACATTAATGCTATCAGCCCTAAAGGATATTCCTGTTAGATTGGTTAAATATAATTTTAATAGAAACCAAGGCTGTTATTATAAGCCAATTAATAATAAGCCTTTTATGGTAAAGGATGACCATGCCTTTGATACATTATGTGATTTCTTTAATTCAGCTATTGAAAAGCCAAATGTTGATTTTAGATCATTAGTTGAAAATTTAGAACCTGATGAAACTAGGGCATTTGAGATTAAATCATATGAATGCTTAGGAAAAATAGAACCGGATAATTTTGTTCATTCAACATCAATTAGAATTCAGGTATTTGATGAATCAGGAGAGAAAATCCTAGTTGCACTATTAATTGATAATTCTGAATTAATTAAAGCAAATCAGCAAGGTGTTGTAGAGGCTAATAAGCTAAGGGAATTATTAGTATCTATATTAACTAATGAATTTGTTGATTTAACAACTATTGATTTAAATACTAAGCAAATTTATAAATTCTCAGCTAAGGATAATCAAATCTTCGGTCGTGAAATAAATACTGATTGGGAAAAGCTTACTAAAACCGAAATTGGATTTATAGTTGAAGATGATATAAGAGAACAGGTATTTAGGGACCTATCATTTGATAGCTTAACTAAGCTAAAACCTTACGAGCCTAAAACATATCGTTATAAGAGCTGGTATGAAAGTAAAGACGAGCCTAGAAGCTTCCAAATGGAGTGTAAGGTAATTATTAATACTGATCATTCTAAGGTTGCAGTTATATATACTACTGAAATTACTAAATATGTAGCCTTAGAAAATAGATTAAAAAATAGAATTAAGGATTTAGAAAAAATTGCAGGATTAGATACGCTTACTGATATGCATAATAGAATGGGCTTAGAGATGAATTTAGAAAATGTAGCTAAGCTTGCTAAAAAGGAAGATAAGCAATATTTATTATTGCTAGATGCAGATTATTTTAAAGATATTAATGATAAATTTGGCCACCTTGAGGGCGATAAGGCATTGAAAAATATTGGAAATGTTTTAATGACAATGTGTGAAAAATATAGTGCGTTTGCCTATAGATATGGTGGAGATGAATTTGTATTAATTATTAATATAGATAGGAATATTAATACAGTTATTGAAGAAATCAATGTAGAATTAAATAATGTTAGTCAAAAATATGAAATAAATATGACTGTAGGTGTAGCTAAAGCGCACTATGATAGAATTAGTAATTTAACATTAGATTATGTTAATGAATTAATTGAACTTGCTGATTTTGATTTAAGAAGCAAGAAAGAAAAGAAGAAAATTGGTAGATAATATGAAAATATATTTGAATGAACCTACATCAAATATTTTAGTAAATTATATTAATAAGAATCACGTATTAACTAAAGATTTATATGAAGCAGATATAGCAATATCTAGAAATAAGACTATTGATAAAGAAGAAATCGATAAATGTAGGAATCTTAAATTAATAGCTGTACATGGAACAGGCTATAATATGATTGATATAGATTATGCTAAATCTAAAAATATAATTGTTTTTAATACACCAAATTTAAATACAAACGCAGTTGCTGAATTAAATATTATGTTTGCCCTAATGCTTGCGAGAAACTATGAGGCAGCAGCAAAAACACCTAATTTATGTGATATTAATGTTATGGGCTCAGAGCTTGAAAATAAAACAATGGGCTTTATTGGTGTAGGAAATATTGCTAAAAAAACAGCTAGTATTTTAAATGCATTTAATGTTAATTTAATTGGATATAATAGAACAAATAAAGAATCTATTATTAAATTATATCCATTAGATTATGTATTAGAAAATAGTGATTATATATTTATTACAATAGCTCTAAATGATGAAACAAAGGAAATGATTAATAAGGAATTATTTAATAAAATGAATAAAAACCCTTATTTAATCAATTCATCTAGAGGAGCTTTAGTAAATAATGATGATTTATACGAAGCATTAAAAAATAAAAGGATTAAGGGCTATGCTTCAGATGTATATAATCCTGAGCCTATTAATAAGGATAATCCATTATTAAAGGAAAATGTAATTATATTACCTCATGTAGGTGCTAATACAAAAGAGGCATTAGATAAAATGGCAAATGCTGTAATTAAGGGAATAGAAGAATTTATTAATGGAAATATTATAAATAATAGATTGGTGTAAAAATGAGAAGGTATTATAAGGAATCATTTATCGCATTTGCGGTAGTATTGTTTTTTGATTTTTTAAGATTATTTTATGTTATAACAAATGGAATTAATAATGTATTTGATTTTTTATGGATATTATTATTAATGCTATTAGTATTCTTTACTTATAAATCTAAAGATAACAAAAGGCTTGTTCATATTATCTGCTTAATATTAGGATATTTACCTATTTTATTTGTAATATTAAATTTAATTCAAGTATCATCTACAGGTTTAACATTTGAATTTAATTTCTTTTTTATGTTATTTGAAGCAATATTAATTGTAGGAATTAATGTGTTATATACAATAGAATTAAAGAAACTTCTTAATGAAAATGAAGAAAATATGAAAAATAACGAATAATCAACTAAAAAAAGCGCAAATTTTGAATAAAAGGCGCTTTTTTTATATTTTTGTAAAATTTTTATCAAAAAAATGAAAAGTTTTTCTTAACAAACTATTTATATTGTGATAGAATAAGTGAGAAATGAGGTATAAATATGATTAGAATTGGTATTTATGGCTATGGTAATTTAGGCCGTGGCGTAGAAAAAGCAGTAAAAAAGAATGATGATATGGAGCTTGTTGCAGTATTTACAAGAAGAGACCCTAAATCTTTAATTATAGATACTCCTACAGCTAAGGTTGTTAATATAAAGGACGTATTAGAATACAAGGATAAGCTAGATGTTATGATTATTTGTGGTGGTTCAGCTACTGACTTACCAGAAATGACACCAGAGCTTGCGAAAAACTTTAATGTTATTGATTCATTTGATACACATGCAAATGTTCCAACACATTTTAAAAATGTAAATGCATCAGCAGAAGCTAATGGACATGTTGCGATTATATCAGTAGGCTGGGATCCAGGTATGTTCTCATTAAATAGATGTATTATGTCTGCCGTATTACCAGATGGTAAGGATTATACATTCTGGGGTAAGGGTGTAAGCCAAGGACATAGTGATGCAATTAGAAGAATTAAAGGTGTAGTTGACGCAAGACAATATACATGCCCAGTAGAAAAGGCACTTGAAGAGGTTAGAAGTGGTAAAAACCCTGAATTATCTACTAGAGAAAAGCATACAAGATTATGCTATGTTGTAGCTGAAGAAGGTGCTGATAAGGCGTTAATTGAAAAGCAAATTAAAGAAATGCCTAATTACTTTGCAGATTATGATACGACAGTTAATTTCATTTCTTTAGAGGAATTAAAGAAGAACCATAATGGTATTCCTCATGGTGGATTTGTTATTAGAACAGGTGAGACTTCAAATAACGTAAAGCATGTTATTGAATATTCATTAAAGCTTGATTCAAACCCTGAATTTACAGGCTCTGTATTAATTTCTTATGCTAGAGCTGCAGCTAGATTAAATGCTAGAGGCGAAAAGGGCTGTAAGACAGTATTTGATATCGCACCCAAGGATTTAGTAAACGTAGATTATTCTGAATTATTAAAGCATACATTATAATTAATGATTAAATGGGAGATTTTTAAATCTTCCATTTTTTTTCGTCATAAATTATGGTAAGATTTAATATGGTGATAACGTGATAACTAGAAGTAGAATTGAAAATTATTTTGATTCAATTAGAGTTGATGAAACTACTACACTTGAGGATGATGGCTTTGTTACATCATTTATCATTGATTATAATGGATTTCAAAGTGAAGTAATATTAACTACTGATGAATTTAATATTAGATTAGAATTGTTTTTTCAGCTTGTAACATACACTGATGACCTATTAAAGGAATTGAATGAATTTAATAGATATTCTAAATATTTAAAGGCTTATTATAGCTTTGCGAATGAAGCAGTAATAATTTCTACAACTCAAATGTTTCAAAATTCAAAATTTGAGACTATATTAGAATCAGCACTAAATTCTTTAGTTAATCTAGATAGTGATTATATTGAAAGAATTTATTATAAATGTTATGGAGGTACAAATAATGAATAAATACACTTTAATTGAGGAAAAATATATTGAAGAAATTAATTCAACAGTATCTATTTATTCTCATAATAAGACTAAAGCTAGAATAGTAACAATGAAAAATGATGATCCAAATAAGGTATTCTTAATTGGATTTAGAACACCACCAATCAATAGTACTGGATTAACTCATATCCTGGAGCACTCAGTACTTTGTGGTTCAAAAAAATATCCAGTTAAGGATCCTTTTGTAGAATTATTAAAATCATCTTTAAATACATTCCTAAATGCTTTTACATTTCCAGATAAAACATGTTACCCTGTAGCTTCAGTAAATGATAAGGATTTCAAAAATTTAATGGATGTATATCTAGATGCAGTATTTTATCCTAGAATTTATTCTAAAAAGGAAATCTTTATGCAAGAAGGCTGGCATTATGAATTAAATAATAAAGATGAAGATATTTTCTATAATGGTGTTGTATATAATGAAATGAAGGGTGCATTTTCTGATCCTGAGCAGGTATTATTTAGAAATATAATGCATTCATTATATCCAGATACTCCATATGGATTAGAATCAGGAGGAGATCCTAAATATATTCCTGATTTATCCTATGAGGAATTTAAGGAATTCCATTCTAAATTCTATCATCCATCTAATTCATATATTTATTTGTATGGTGATATGGATTTTGAAGAAAGATTAGAATATCTAGATAATGAATATTTATCTAAATTTGATAAAATTGAATTTAATACAGAGGTGCCTTATCAAAAGGCATTTGATAAGCCTAGATTTGAAACTAGCAAATATCAAGCAGAGGATTTAAAGAATAAAACATTCTTATCATATAATGTTGCATTCCCAACAACCCTAGATTATAAGCTTATTATCGCAACTAAGCTTTTATTAAATGTAATATTATTAACTCCAGGTGCAAGATTAAAACAAGCTTTAATCGATGCTAAAATTGGCGATGATATTGATTCAATGTTTGATGATGGCCTACTTATGCCAATGCTATCTATTACTGCATCTAATTCAAATAAGGAATTAGAGCCCAAGTTCATTGAAATCATTGATAATGAATTAAAGGAAATCCTAAAGGAAGGCTTAGATAAACAAGCTTTACTTGCTAATCTTAATTTCTTTGAATTTAAGACAAGAGAGGATTTATTCTCACCTAGAATGCCAAAGGGCTTAAATATTATTCTAAGAAGCTTAGATTCATATTTATATGATGATAAAATGCCTTATTTAAAGCTTTTTGAATTAAAATATTATGATGAATTAAGAGAAGACCTAAAGGGCGATTATTTTGAAAATATCATTAAGAATTATATTTTAAATAATAATCATAAGACTTATGTTACATTAGAGCCTGACCTAGATTATTCTAAAAATGAGGATTTAATTGTTAAAAACAAATTAGATGCATATAAAAAATCCTTATCTGATAAGGAAATTGATGAATTAGTAGAAACTAATAAAAAGCTAAAGGAATATCAAAGTACACCATCAACTAAAGAAGAAATAGCATCATTAGCTAAGCTATCATTAGAAGATATTAAAATGACTCCGGAAAAGTATAATTTAGATATTATTGATAATAAATATAAGCTATTATATTCAAATTATCATACTAATGATATCGCCTATGTTAAATATTATTTTAATATCGATGATTTATGTGATGATAAGTTACAATATGCTTCATTATATACAGATTTATTATTTAATTTATCCACTAAAAATCATAGCTATTTAGAAATTAATCAATTAATTCAAGGCTATAGTGGTGGAATATATAGCTCAATTAATTATTCAACTAAATTAAATAATGAAGTATATATTAATTTAAATTATGGATATTCAGCATTAACTAAGAATGTTAAATTTGTTGAAGAATTATTAGAGGATGTTATTAATAATACAATATTTGATGATTATAAGAGATTAAAGGAAAGATTATTAGAAATTAAGAACGCAACATTAATGGGTATTTCTAATAATGGACATAGATATGCTGCAAGAAGAGCACTATCATATATCAATAAGGAAAGCCATATTGGTGAGGTTTTAACTGGTCTTAGCTACCTAGATTTTATTACTGATTTATGTAATAATTTTGATAATAAAAAAGAAGAAATTGTTAATAATTTAAAATCTATTAATGAATTATTAGCAAAGGATAATTTTATTCCAGCCTTTACAGGAAATGATGAAATGCTAAATAAGGTTAAGCCTGTAATTGATAATTTCTATAATAGCTTAAAGGATAATGTAAACTATACTAAACAGGAATTTAAAGAAGAAATATTAAATGAAGCATTTAAGGCTCCATTTGATGTATCATTTAACGCAAGAGCTGGTAAATATTCACTACCTTATAATGCTGGTATGATGGTATTATTAAATTCAGTTTATAATGATTTCTTATGGACTGAGGTAAGAGTTAAAGGCGGAGCCTATGGTGTTATGCCACAGGTTAGAAGAGATGGATTTATGGTATTTGTAAGCTATAGAGATCCTAATGTTAAAAACACTTATGACGCATATATGAATATACCTAATTATATTGATTCATTTAATCCTACTGATGAGGAATTATTAGAATATAAGATTGGTGCGATAGGTAATGTTACATTAATATTACATAATAAGGATAAGGCTGATATGGCAAGAACTTATTATTTTAAAGGCGTAACAGATGAAATTAGATTACAAGAAATAAATGATGTAATCAATGTTACTGTAGCTGATTTTAAGAAATATAAAGATGCTTATGCTGAAGCATTATCTACTGGCGCAGTTACTACAATTGGTAGTAAATCAAAGATAGAAGAAGCTAAGGATTTATTTAAAAATATTAGAAACTTAGAACAATAAAATAGAAAACTCGTTAATTTTGATAATTAGCGAGTTTTTCTTTTCATCCCTTGAATATATTCCTTTATTATTTTAAAATTAAATTATAATTAATCAATAAAGTTGATTTGCGATTATATATTAATAAGTATGTCTATTATTATCGTTTTTATTTAGCTTAGTTTCACGCTTAATAAATTTATGTGGAGGTGTTTAGTTAATGAAAAACAAAATATTTATAATTGGATTTGCTGTTATAGGCTATGTTTCAACTTTAATTATTATAATTAATGTAGCTATTCTAATTGCAGTTTCGCATAATGTTACAGGTTATAGAAAGATTGATAAAAATCAAATATTAGGTAATTATACTAATTTAAATAATAATGTCATTTATGCTTATAATGACTTTGATTATAGCTATAGTAGTATTTATTATAACGACAAAGAATATTCGTGTAATTTCAAAATCTTATGGATGGATGATATGAATATTCTTTTTAGAAATAAAAATTATGAGTTTTATTTGATGAATGATAGTTATGATATTACATTAATAACAAAACAATATATTTCTGGTGTGGAGACCTCGTTTTATTATCATAATTTCTTTATATATTATTATAAAAATAAAATTGAAAAAAAGTATTTTAAATTTGATTCAATTTCACAAGAAAACATAGAAATCGATAAAGAAGAATATTATTTAAATAGAGATGGAATAACTTATTCAATTGATGATTCAGATATTGAATCTGGAATAAAAACATTAAATAATAGTTCTAGTGAAATGAAATTAATATCTTATAATGATATCTATAATAATTCGATAATAAAGAATTTTAATGATAAAAAAGTTTCCTATAGCGATTATTATATTTTTAATAATGAAATGTATTTAAAGTATGTTTTAGACTATCGTTTTATAATAATTTTAAAATATAACTTTAATAACGGAAATTTTATGATGTATGATTTTCAAAATATTTCATATGATAATGATGATATGATGAGTGTATTTTTTTCTAATAAGTATATAGATGAAAGAATTCATTACATAATGAATTGGTGTAAAAGATGAAAATAGGATATAAAATAGTTATTATTATTGTGAGTTCGCATATATCGTTATTTTTAGCATTTATCTTACCGTTTTTAATATTTAACATAATATCTGAAAATAAGCATAATGATTTTAATAATAGTATATGTGATACGTTAGAAAAATATAATAGAAGCGATAATATGATATTATATTATGATCAGAATATTTATAATAATAATGCATGGAATAAAACAGAAGAGTCAATTTGTTGGATTGATGAAGAAAATATAATTTATTATCGATATAATGATATTATAAATTATTATCTTGTTAATAAAGGAGAAACAATAATTTTAAATGAAAATATAAGACTTAATATTTTTATTGATTCATTTATTTATAAAGATTTATGTATATATTATTGTGATTATAGTAAGAGTTATTATAAATTTGATACTATATCTAAGGATAATATTTCAATTAGTAAAGAAGATTATTATATAGTTAGAAATGGTAATAAATATATAGTTGATGATTCAAATATTAAAAATGGTTTAAAAATTATAAATTCAGAAAATAATATATCGAGAATAATAAATAATCAAATTAATTCAAATGCTTTAATAAAAGAATTAAAAGAAAAAGAAGCAGGTAAATTTTTTGAGACATATTATTATAACTATTATATTATTAATGATTCTATTTACTATGTTATTAACGCATTAATTTTTGATGATTCTTTTACTTTTGGTAGTTTACTTACTGCAAATATTTCATTGATATTTAGCTATGATTTTCAATATAATTCTATTGAATTATATAATTGGATATTACTAAATGATGAGTTTGAATTTGATAAATTTCCATATGTATATTCCTTATTTTTTGTTAATAATTTTGATATGAATAATATAAATTCAATGATTAAACAATAATAAAAAGGCCCATATGAGCCTTTTTAAAATGTCTTATTTAACTTCAACAGTCCAGTTATATGTATCTTTCTTTTTACCAGATTGAATACCAGTAATTTCATCATATAGCATTTGAGATATTTCACCAATCTTACCATTGTTAATAGTATATTTCTTACCATTTACCTCAAGTAGACCAATTGGAGAAATTACGGCAGCAGTACCAGTACCCCAAGCTTCCTCAAGTGTACCATTTTCAACTGTGGCAGTTAATTCATCTAATGTGATTCTCTTTTCAGATACAGGAATACCCTTATCTCTTAAGATTTGTAAACAAGATTTTCTTGTGATACCAGGTAGGATAGAACCAACTAAGGCAGGTGTTACAACCTCACCATTAATCTTGAACATAACGTTCATTGCTCCAACCTCTTCAATGTATTTTTTATAAACACAGTCTAACCATAATACTTGTGAATATCCTTTTTCTTCAGCCTTTTTACCAGCACGTGTAGAAGCAGCATAGTTACCACCACACTTAGTGTAACCAGTTCCACCTTTTCCAGCAACACGCTCATCTTCAGTTTCAATCATAATTGATACTGGATTTAAGCCTTCCTTATAATAAGAACCTACTGGACATAAAATTACCATGAACATTGCATGATGAACACCATGAACACCTAGTGTATGGTCATCACCAATCATAAATGGTCTAACATATAATGATGTACCAGGTGCAGTAGGTACCCAATCTCTATCAATGTTTACTAAAGTCTTAACAGCTTCAACAAAATCTTCCTCAGGTAATTCTGGTAAGCATAATCTTTCAGCAGAAGAATTTAATCTTTTTGCATTTTCATAAGGACGGAATAATTGAATCTTTCCATCAGCAGTATGATATGCCTTCATACCTTCAAAAATTTCAGCTCCATAATGAAGTGCAGTAGATGCAGGTGACATTTGTAGTGGTCCATATGGAACGATTCTAGCATCATGCCAGCCCTTTCCATCATCCCAGTCCATAATGAACATATAGTCTGTGAAATATTTACCGAAGCCTAGCTTATCTTGATCTGGCTTTTCCTTTAGTTTATCAGCTTTTACGAACTTAATATTAAGCATAATAATAACCCCTTTTCCTATTTAACTTTAATAAATATTATACTCTTATATTTGTAATTTTCAAACATTGTATTTAAAAAAATACAAAAATATAATATAATATTTCATAAATGGGGTGTTTTTATGAATCTTTTTTATAATATCGCAAGTATTTTAGTAGGAATTTTATTAATAGGCTTTGGAATAATGACATTGATTAAAAAGAAAAAGATTCTTTTTTCTATTCTTACATTTGTTCATTCAGCATTATTTATAGGATTTGGAATATTAGGTTTTTTCTTAATGAATACTGAATATGAATTTATGACTATTTTAGCAATGCTAGCATTTACATTAACATTCTTAATTGTTATGCTAACATTATATAAAAAGGAACCAAAGAAAAAAGACGATAATGACCCTGCAATGAAAAAAATATAAAATGAAAAAAGTGCCTTATGGCACTTTTAATTTCTTTAGATGGCGTTTCGGACAGGATTCGAACCTGCGACCCACGGCTTAGAAGGCCGTTGCTCTATCCAGCTGAGCTACCGAAACATATCTACAGCAATAACGATTATATACTAAAACATTTTTTTATTCAAGAAGTTTTTTTAATTTTTTTCAAAATAGATTTAATAAATATTTATTTATTATTTTTTATGTGGTAAAATACTTTTGGCATAAAATGTGAAAGGGGGGCAATTTAATATGGAAAGAGAAGATATATTAAAGGAACTCGAAGAAATATTAAAATCAAATCTCTCAGATGAAGAAAAAAGAGAAAAGCTCCTACAATATCATGAAAGTGATATCGCAGACTTAACTGATGATATGGATCCAGAAGAGCGTCAAGAGGTTTTCCATATTCTAGGCGATGAATCAGCCGGTGACGTTTTACTACATAGTGATGACATTAGTGAAGTCGTAGAAAACATTGAACCTGAAAAGCTAGCTGATATCATTGAAACAATGGACGCCGATGATGCGATTGATGTCTTAGAGGAATTAGATGAGAATCAAAGAAAAGAAGTCGTAGAATTAATGGAGCCTGAAGCTAGAGAAGACATTAAGGCTATCACTAAATATGACGATGACATGATTGGTAGTATGATGACTAACAACTATGTTACTATTAAATCTACTGATAATGTAAAGACAGCAATGAAATCTGTTATTACTCAGGCTGCTGACAATGATAATGTTTCTAATATTTATGTATTAGATGAAAATGATAAATTTTATGGAGTATTAGAATTAAGAGATTTAATTATTGCAAGAGCTAATTCAGAGCTTGATTCAATAATTAAAAAGAATTACCCATACTTTTTAGCAACTTCAACTGTAGAGGATTGCCTAGAGTCTTTAAAGGAGTATGGACTTGATTCATATCCTATCCTAGATGAAAATGATAAGCTAGTTGGTGTTATCACTAGTGACGATGTAATCGAAGCTATTGATCAACAAAATGCTGAGGACTATGCTAAGTTAGCCGGTTTAACTGAAGAGGAAGAATTAAATGAATCTGTATTCCAATCAGTTAAAAAGAGAATACCTTGGCTAATAGTACTATTAGTATTAGGCCTAGCTCAAGCATTTTCAATGTCAGGCTTTGAATCTGTTGTTGCAGCATTACCTATTATTGTATTCTTCCAAACACTAGTTTTGGATATGGCAGGAAACACTGGTACTCAATCACTTGCCGTAACAATAAGAATGATTTCAACACAGGATGTTTCTAAGAAGGAAATAATTAAAACAATATTTAAAGAGATTAGAGTAGGTATCCTAAATGGATTATTACTTGCAGTATTATCATTTGGATTTGTATTCTTATATTTAAAATTAACAAATAAGGGTATAAGAGTAGATAGTACATTTGAAGTATTAGATGCAATGAAGGGCGCAGGTATAGTTGGTGTAGCACTTTTAATTGCAATGACTGTTTCAGCATTAATTGGAACAATCATTCCTATTTTTTTCTTAAAAATAAAAGTAGACCCAGCAGTTGCTTCAGGTCCATTTATTACAACTATAAACGATGTAACAGCATTATTAATTTATTATGGTTTAGCCGCACTGTTATTGGCTAACGCAATGTAAGGAGAAAAAGAACATGAATAAGCAAGAATACCAAGAGATGAGAGACGAATTTGCAGGATTAGTTTACCAATATGAAAGATATTTAAAGGTAGGCTTTTTAACAGATTGCAGATATAATGCAGTATTTTTTGATTCACTAAAGGTAATTAGAAGATGTGAAGCAGAAATTGCAGTTATAACTCAAGCAATTAAAGCTAAGGAATCTCATCCAATTGATCAAATCCTAAAAGGAATTGAAAAGGCAAAAGAGGATTTTGCAAAAGAGATAGTTCAAACTGAAAATAAGCATAATTATTGTGTTCAATTATTGTCAATCATTGATAAGTTTGATAAATCAGTATTTGATATATGTGAAAAGAACTTTAGAGATTTCATTTTTGCATATCATCCTGTAGTAAATTTAAACACAGATCCTAATGCTAAAAATATATATGAAATGGCAAAAAGATTCTATGTTGAATGTAATTATTTAGGATTTGATGAATATTTAGAAAACAATAAAAAGGTATTTGAGGTTCCTGAAATTGCAGAAGAAAAATATACTGAAGCATCTCAAGTATATTTCCAATTTAGAACAACAATTAATAAAACTTTAAATGAATTACCTAAATCATATCCATATAATAAAATAGAATTATTTAATGATGAAATGACTATTCGAGCAGAAAAAGATGATTTAGAAATTAAAGCAAAACAAATGACTGAAGCACTAAAGAGTGCTAAAACAGATTTTAAAAATGTATTTAGCTTTGATTTTTCACTAGCAGATTAGAATAATGGAAACATTATTCTTTTTTCTTTATCCATTTTATGCTATTATAATATTGATATAAAACGATTTGAAATAGGGCATGAATCATGAAAAAAGAAGAGAAAAGAAAGAAAAAAAGGGAAAACATAATAAAAAAGCTTGCTAAAGGCGCTACTCATGCTACTACAGATTTTTTTGGTATAACTACTAAAAAAACTAAAAGTAGATTTGTTTATAAGGAAAGCAAATTTTATGGTATAGTTCTTTTTTATATTTTTATTTCTATAATTTCATGTTTAATATTAGCCCCATTCGCTTATTATAAGGTATGTGAATTAAGATATAATCATACCTATATTAACAATAAAAAAATTGTTTTTAGAGGAAGAGTATATGGAGCATATTATCAATTTACCTTAGGATTGATTTTAGTTGTAATTATTCTATTTTTTATTAGCATTCTAAAACAATATTTTTTAAATGATATATTAGCTAATTTAAGAGTAGAAATACAAAACTTAATTAATAGCTTAATAGCTGCAGCACCAACAATGGTTATTACAGGTGTATTAATTAATAGATTATTTGTTTGGTCAATAAGAAATATATTTATAGTATCTGATGATCAAATATCTTCATATTTAAAGGTATCATATCTAAAATTAAGTATTATAAAGGCAATATTAACTGCTGTATTAAGAAAGATTGCTTCCCTTGTAACATTTGGTTTTGGTGAACCATTATTATTAGTTATAAAGGAAAGATATATAGTATCAAGACAATATATAAGCGAAAAAAAGCTATATTTTGATGGTAGTATTTTTGATTCATATAAATGGTTTTTATGGAGATATTTTTTAACGCTTGCAACTTTAGGATTATATTATCCAATATATTTGTATAAGCAATATCAATGGATTACTATGCATACATATTTTGATGATGGAACTAAGCATAGAAAAAGAATATTAATTTAGGAGAGAAATATGAAATTAACTAAAAAATCAATTGATTACATTAATAAATTAAATGAAGAAGAATTAAGAAAATTAATTTTTGAATTAACTGAAAATGAAGATGTTTCAGATTATCTAAACAATAAAATAAGTAATAAAAAGATAGATAATGAAAAATATATTGATAAAATAGAAAAATTATTATACTCTGTAAGACCAAATGTAAATGAAGCAATTGAAATATATTATTCATTAAAAAGAAAGTATAAAGATATAAATTCATTAGTTGAAGTTGGCTTAGCATTATTTTCTGGATTAATTAATTATGCAGATGCTGGAAATTATAATACATCACTATCTAGAAGAATAACTAAAGTGGTTGATTTATTATGCAATGACATTAGTCAAATAGAAGATAATACAAAATATAGAGAAGATTTCGAAGAAATATGGGATGCGGCAAGCGAATCATATTTCGATGATATAGCGGAAATATATTTTATGTATTTTGATGGAAAATTAGATGAAGAAGATTATTAAAATATGGAGGCAATCCTCCATATTTTTGCTTTTATTCAATAGATTAAATCCTATAATTGTTGTATCTTATTAAAAATTATTTATAATTATGCAGTTTTTTACTTTATTTGATTACTCTGGATCATTTAATATATTTTGTGATATTATTATGTATGCTTGCATAAAAGGCAGCATATAGATGTTTATATCGATATTTCAGGTTCTTATAACAAGTACGAGTAATTGATTTTAAACATATAAAAAGGTCTCCATTTTTTATTAGATACACGCAATATCATTATAAAGAATTAAGAGGCTTTTTTATATTAAATTACACACCATCAAATTTAATGTTGGATAACACACCGCTTATTTTATAGTTTCCCTTCCTACACCACTTAATTTAATTATTTAATAAAAGCTTAAAATAGAAAAAAGTCAGTTCGCCGAACTGACTTTTACTTATTTAAATACACTTTATCTACAACTTTTAAATAATTTAATCTAGGTAAATATCCTTCACTAATTAAATAGCATTCTTTCTTAAAAACATCATATGGTATAGATTTTCTTTCATCATTTTTATATGCTGCATCCCAAAATCTTTCTGCTACCTCATAGGGCATTAAATAGTATTCATTATATTTGTTCCAACAAACGATTAAAAATCCTATTCCACCATGCTTAATAATACTTTTTAAATGAGTCATTTGATGGGGATGAATATTAGCTAATGGGAATGCTGTTTTATTATGATTTTCTTTGGCTTCAAAATCAATATATTTTCCCTTATAAATGCCATTATAATCAGTAGTAGAAGGGGTTTTATAATAAGCTTCAGTAATAACTGCCTTGCTACGCATTGGGTAATCTACCTTTACAATTTGAACAGGAGTAGGCTTTTTATGTATAACTGCAATGTCGTTATTTAAATAATATTCATTAGATTCATTAATCATAGTTTCTAAATCCATACCAAGATTAGCCTTATTAGCTTCCTTATGGACTATTGGTTTTCTATTTGGATAATTTAATGCCATTTTTTATCACCTAATTTATTGTATCACAAAAAAATTGAAAAAAGTAAACGTTTTTAGTATACTATATTACTCATTTTATATTATACTATAAAATGTAAATAGGAGGATAGTTTATATGGCAAACACAAAAGTAACTATTAAAGTAGTATCTAAGGCATCAAAATTATTTATCGTTGGTTCAACTAAGAACTTAGGTGAATGGGATGCTAAAAAGGCAGTTGAATTAGAATACTGTGACAAGTGTGGTGCATTCTTCACTGATAAGATGTTACCAGCTGGTGAAGTAGTTGAATTCAAGGTATTAACTGCTAAGGATTGGGCTAATGTAGAAAAGGGTGCTTATGGTGAAGAAGTTTCTAACCATTCATTCGTTGCTACAAAGGGCTTAGAAGTTGTTGTTGAAGTAAATAACTTTGCAAATTAATCAGGACTTCTGAATAGATACTGTCAGGTTCTTCCTGGCAGTATTTTTTTTGTCTATTTTATATTGTGTTTGATTCGTTTTTATAGTATAATTATCCTAGATTTAAATGTGTCGATTTTTAATCTTAATCTGAAAGGAGGTCGGCTTCTGGCTTTTTGCCAGCTATTTATGGCTAAAATTAATTTTTTTGCCCTTGGTGGCGTACAAGAAAATGGAAAAAATCTATATGTTGTTGAAATAAATGATAGATTATATATCCTAGATTGTGGACTTAAATATCCTACATCTGAACTATATGGAGTCGATGTTATCGTTAATGATATTTCATATTTAGAGGAAAATGTAGATAGAATTGAAGGTATCTTTTTATCTCATGCCCACGATGATCATATCGGTGGTGTTTCTCATATTATTAAAAAACATGATATCAAGGTATATGGTTCTAGATTTACATTAGCTGTTTTAAGAGAAAAATTAGCTGAAGATGAGGTAGTACCAAAGGAAGAATTATTAGTTACAATAACTTCAAGAGGCTCATTATCCTTTGATAATGATAGAGTTATTATTAGATTCTTTGAGGTATCACATAACATTCCTGAATGCTATGGTATTGCACTTAAAACAGAGGATGGATATTTGATTTATACAAGTAATTACAATTTTGATCAAAATTCTAAAATTGATTATTCACATATGTTTAGAAGCCTTGCTGTATTCGCTAAAGAAGGCGTATTAGCCTTATTTACTGAATCATTAGGTGCTAATAATGAACAATCTAGAGGTACAATATTAGAATTTAAATTACGTATAACTAATTTAATTAATCAAACTAAGAAAAGAATTATTTTCTCTTTATTTTCAAGTGATATTTTAAGAATTCAACAAATTTGTAATATCGCAATTGAGCATGGAAAGAAGATAGCTATTATTGGCAGAAAAACTCAAAAGATAGTTAATCAAGCAATTAATTTAGGTTATCTAAATATACCAGAAGAGAATTTTGCCAATCTACGTTACATTGATGATAAAAATAAAAACAATGATGATAACCTTGTTATTTTAGTTACAGGTGAACGTCATGAGCCTTACTTCATGCTACAAAGAATGGCAAGAGGCGTAGATAGATTAATTAAAATGGAACCAGATGATACAATAGTTGTTTTAACTAATCCATACCTTGGTACTGAAAAGATGGCTGCAAGAACATTAGATATTATTTATCATGTTACATCTAATGTTAAAACATTTAATCAAAACCTATTACCTGAGCCTAACGCAAACCGTGAGGAAATTAAGGAAATGATTAATATTTTAAAGCCAAAATATGTAGTACCTGTAATTGGTGAATATCGTCATCAATATGCCTTAAGAATTGTTGCTGATTGTATAGGCTATACTGACGATAAGGTTTTATTAATAGATAATGGTGATATTATTACCTTTGAAAAAGGTAAATATGTTGGTATTACAGGAGATGTACCATGTGCTGAGGTATTAATTGATGGTAAAGCATTTAAAGACGTTGGAGACGTTGTTATGCGTGACCGTGAATTATTAGCAGATGATGGTGTTATCTTAGTTTCAGCTAATATTAATCCTAGAACAAAAACTATAATTATTGGACCTGAAATTGTTACAAAGGGCTTTAGCTTCTCTGTTAACAATGATGAGATTACAAATAAGATTAAACAGACGTTCTATTTAGTGTCATCTAAATATTTAATATCAAAATTTATAAATTGGAGTGAATTTAAAACGGCCCTAAAAAACGAAATCTCTCATTTGATTTATAAGGAAATGAAGAGAAGCCCAATTATAATTCCGGTATTAATATCAACTGATATAGATGCATTAAAAAAGACAATAGTTGCCCCTAAGGCAGAATAAGAGACCTATAAATGGGCCTCTTATTTTTTTTTGACTATTTTAGAATTATTTGTTAAAATGAAAGATAAAGAAGGCGATTTTATGCAAAGTATAGAAGAGAAGAATGCCCAAGGCAGGGTAGTTGTAAAAACCTGCTTTGCGACAGACATTATTTATTTAATATTTCATATATTTTATGCAATCATTTTTTTGATTGCTAGATTAGATATTATGTCATATATAAATCTAGGAAGCATTGCAATATATATTTTATTATTCTTCCTTTTGAAGAAAGGTAAATTTGCTTGGTATGCATATATTTGTGGATTAGAATTTATAATATTTAATATTCTAGCAACTATTTTTACAGGGTTTAATACAGGATTTCATTTTTTAATAATAGCTATTTGCATTGTTTCATTTTTTAGTACTTATTTTTCTAGATTAACTAGAGATGTATCTAAGGCTGTAAAATGGACAGGCATTTCATTAGCTATTTATTTAGGATTATTCTTTTATACAGTTTTTAATAATCCATACTACGCTTTAGATAAATGGGTATTTATAACACTATTTACTTTTCATGCAACACTATTATTTTTATTCATTGGTATTTATTTATTAATCTTTATGAAATATGCTATTAGGCTTGAAAATAAGATTATTAATGAATCTAGAACTGATAATTTAACAAGATTACCTAATAGATATGAAATGTTTAATTACTTAGATTCAATTACTGATAAAAATGGTTATTCATTAGCAATGTTTGATATTGATGATTTTAAGCAAATAAATGATTCATATGGTCATTTATGTGGCGACTATATTTTAAAAGAATTAGCATTAATTTCTAAAAATAGCTCCAAAGATAGCTTTGTTGCTAGATATGGTGGAGAAGAATTTATAGTTATTTCTAAGGTGGAAAATGACGATAAAAAAGCCTTTGATTTAGTTGATGAAATTAGAAAAGCAGTTGAAGGCTATTCGTTCGAATATGAAAGCAAAAAAATTCATATAACGATAAGCGCAGGTATTGAAATATATAGCAATAATATTTCAATAAATCAATGGATTGAAAATGCTGATAAGAAGCTTTATAAAGCAAAGGAATCAGGAAAAAATAAAACAATAATATAAAAATAAAGAGACGAAAAATTCGTCTCTTTATTCATTTAATTCCTTCATAAATTTCGCAATTGATCTTTCATAAGATCCAGTATCCTTTGGTCTATAATATTTTTTACCTAATAATTCATCAGGCATATATTGCTGTTTAACATAGCCTCTTGGATAATCGTGAGGATATTTATATTCATATTTACCACTTTTTAATTCTTTATTTAAAATGTGTGGTGGTATTTGCATTGAAGTTAAATTATCTAGGTCAGCTAAAGCCTCATTTATTCCTAAATATGTTGAATTAGATTTAGGAGAAGTAGCTAAATCAACAATTGCGTAAGCTAAAGGTAATCTAGCCTCAGGCAAGCCAAGTGATAGGGCAGCTTGACATGCTGCATAAACTCTAGGTCCTACATTTGGATTACCAAGTCCAATATCTTCATATGTTGAACAAAGTAATCTTCTTGTTATAAATTCTAAATCCTCTGTCTTTAACAATCTAGCTAGATAATGAAGTGCTGCATCAGGATCACTGCCTCTAATTGATTTAATCATCGCACTAGCTACATCATAATAATTCTCGCCTTTTTCATCAATTAAAAAGGCTTTTTTTCCTATTAAAGCTTTAACATTATCTAAATTTAATTCATCCTTATCAATCATTGAAGAAATCTCAAGCATATTAAGTGCTGTTCTAATTTCACAAGAGGAAGCGACAGAAATATATTCTAAAATATCATCAGACATTTCATTCATGTTTTCATCTTTTATAGTCTTTTTTAATAATCTAATAATATCCTCTTGTTTAATTTCATTCATACGATAAATATGACATCTACTACGAATGGCAGGGTTAATTGAACGATAAGGATTTTCGGTAGTAAGTCCAATTATTGTAATCGCACCTGATTCAACAAATGGAAGTAAAAAATCCTGAGTATCCTTTTTCATTCTATGTATTTCATCTATTACACATATCGTTGTTTCATGATATTTACTTGAATCAGTAATCTCCTTTAATTTAGCTTTTGAATCACAAGAGGCATTAAAATTATAACTAGATAGTGAAAACATATCCTCAATTATAGAAGCAATTGATGTTTTTCCACAGCCTGCAGGTCCATATAAAATCATTGAGAAGATTTTATTTTGACTAAGCATTTTAGTTATAACGCCCTTTTCTCCAACTAAATGATCTTGACCAACAATATCTGAAAAATTTTTTGGTCTAATCCTATATGCTAATGGTTTCATTTAAATCACCCAAGCATATTTTAGCATAATTGATAGATTTTTAGAAGAAATGTATAAAAAAGTTATAGATTAATCTATAAAAGTTTAGTTTTGCCTATTTAATAATCTAATTTTATGGTATAATTTTTATATATGTATTTTTTGGAGGTTTTTTACAATGGATTTAAAAGATTATATTGCAACAATACCAGATTTTCCTAAGAAAGGAATTTTGTTTAGAGATATTACACCAATAATTCATAATGGTGATGCATTTAAGGAGGCTGTAAGAAAGCTTGCCGCATTTGCTAAACAGGTTGGTGCAACTATTATTGCAGGACCAGAATCAAGAGGATTTATTTTTGGATGTCCTGTATCAACAGAGTTAAATATTGGATTTGTTCCAGTTAGAAAACCAGGTAAATTACCTAGAAAGGTTATATCTCAAGAATATTCTTTAGAGTATGGCACAAATACATTATGTATTCATGAGGATGCAATTAAGCCTGGAGATAAGGTTTTAATTATAGATGACCTACTAGCTACAGGAGGTACTGCAAAAGCTACAGCTGACTTAGTTGAAAAAGCAGGAGCTGAGGTTGTAGGACTTGCCTTCGTAATTGAATTAGTAGATTTAAAGGGTAGAGAGCTTTTAAAGAAATACAATGTAGTATCCCTTACAGAGTTTGAAGGAGAATAAGATTTTAAAGAAGTTTGAAAGGATGTGAAATTATATGGAATATAAAAAGTTTGAAGATTTAATGTTTCTTGTAAAAACATATATACATAACGAAAAGTCAATAGAACTTATTACTAAAGCATATAATAGGGCATTTGAACTTCATCAGGGACAATTTAGAAAGAGTGGAGAGCCTTATATTATCCATCCACTAAATGTTGCCTGTATACTTGCAGAATTACATGTAGGACCTGATACAATTAGTGCAGGTTTATTACATGATGTCGTCGAAGATACCCAAATATCAAAGGAGGAGCTTGCAGAAGAATTCTCTTTAGATATTGCAGAAATAGTAGATGGCGTTACAAAAATTAGTAATTTAAAATTTGTTTCTTTAGAAGAAAAGCAAGTTGAAAACCATCAAAAAATGCTTTTAGCTATGGGTAAGGATATTAGAGTAATCGTAGTTAAGCTTGCAGATAGATTACATAATATAAGAACATTAAATTTTATGCCTGCTGAAAAAAGAGAAAGAATAGCTAAAGAAACATTAGAAATTTATGCTCCATTAGCTCACAAGCTAGGTATGTTCCGTATTAAGGCAGAGCTAGAGGATACTGCATTAAAATATGTTGATAATGTAGCATATAATAAAATAGCTAGCTTAATTAAAAATGATAATTCAGCTAGAATGAGCAATGTAGATCATACAATAAATGAAATATCCAAAATTTTAAAGGAACAAGGTGTAACTGATTTTAAAATTAAAGGTAGAATTAAAAACATTTATAGTATCTACAAAAAAATGGTTAATCAATCTAAGGATTTTGAAGATATATATGATATTTTAGCAATTAGAGTTATCGTTAACACAATTGGTGAATGTTATCATGTATTAGGATTAATTCATGCTCATTACACACCAATTCCTAAGAGATTTAAGGATTATATTGCTGTACCAAAGCCAAATATGTACCAATCACTACATACAACAGTAATCAGTGAAGATGGATTTACATTTGAGGTTCAAATTAGAACTCAAGAAATGGATGACGTAGCTGAACTCGGAGTTGCAGCTCACTGGGCATATAAAGAAGGCGTTGAGTATTCAAAGGAAAAGGAACAATTTGAAATAGCTCAAAAATTAAAATGGTATGGAGATCTATTAAAATTTACAGAAGAAGATAAAACAGATAATGCTAAAAATTATGTTGATGCAGTTAAGGATGATATATTAACAACTAACGTATTTGTATATACTCCAACAGGAGAGGTAGTAGACCTACCTGCTGGTGCGACTCCAATTGATTTTGCATATAAGATTCATACAAATATTGGTAATAAAACTGTAGGTGCAATTGTAAATAACCATATTGTACCACTTGATTATGAATTAAATAATGGAGATATCATCTCTATTAAAACAAATAAGAATTCATTTGGACCATCAGAAAACTGGTTAAAGATTGCTAAAACATCTCATGCGAAGCATAAAATTAAGAGCTTCTTAAATAAACAAAATAGAGATATTTTATTAGCTCATGGAAAAGAATTAATTGATGATGAATTCCATGCTAGTAAAATCATTGAATATGAAATTAATGAAGATTTTGCTAAAAATAATTTTAGTAAAAATAATATTAACAACCTGGATGACCTATATTTAGAGGTTGCTAAAGGTAATTTATCACCAAAGACAGTTGTAACAAAATATGTAGGATTAATTTCTGGTGATAAAACTGCAGAATTACAATTAACTAAACAAATTGAAAGAAACCAAAAGATATTGGATGCTAATAACGAAACTGGAGTTATTGTTGAAGGTTTAAGAAATCCATTACTTAAGCTAGGCTCTTGCTGTAATCCAATCCCAGGTGATCATATTATTGGATATGTAACTAAGGGTAATGGTATTGTTGTTCATCATATTGGATGTAGAAATTGTAAATCATTCCAAATGGAAAGAATTATAAATGTTGAATGGGCAGCAAACCCAGATCGTAAATATCCATGCTCAATTAAAATAGATGCTGCAACAAATATTAATTTGCTAGTTGATATTATGAATATTGTTTCTGCAAGTAATATGTCAATTTTATCTATTAATGCTCAAAGCAATAAGGATTTAGAAACTACTGTAAAGCTAAAGGTTATGACAAAGAGCTTAGTAGAACTAGAAAAGATGATTTTAAATTTGAAAAATAATAAATATATTTATAATATCGAAAGAGAAAATGTATGAGAGTTGTTGTACAAAGAGTAAAAGAAGCTTCATGTGTTGTTGATGGAAATATAACTGGAGCTTGTAAAAAAGGTTTCTTATTATTTATCGGATATAAAAATGATGATACAGATATTGAGATGCAAAAATGTCTTAAAAAGGTATCTGGATTAAGAATTTTTGAAGATGAAAATGGTAAGATGAATAAATCCTTAAAAGATGTAGATGGTTCTATATTAGCTATATCACAATTTACATTATATGCTGATTGTAAGCATGGCAATAGACCATCATTTACTGAAGCAATGGAATTTAATAAAGCAAATGAAATGTATAAAAAATTCGTTGATTTATTAAGAAAAGATGGATTTAAAGTAGAAACTGGAATATTTGGAGCTGATATGAAGATTAGCTTAATAAATGATGGACCAGTGACTATTATTTTAGATACAGATAACTTATAGGGAGGGATACAATGAAACCTTATGTTTTTAATGGAACTACATTTAATGACCTAGATTCATTAGCAAAGGCTTATATTGATGATTTTGATAAGGGTGTAAATGATATATACCAAAATTCAAAATTATTAGTTAAATTTGTAAAAGGAGTAACAAAGAATAAAGAATTAGTTAAAGAAGTAGTTTCAATTTTAGCTTATTCTAAATTTAAAAATAACGCATTAACATTCATTATTTATACATTTTTAGAAGATAAAAAAGTATATATTAATGGAAAGCTATTTACTTTTAAAACATTTGTTGAAGAATTAAAAGCATATCCTGAGATAACTAATAATAATGCTCTTTATGCATTTATGGAAGATTATGGAATTAGTAAAACTTTCGCTAAGGAAGAAGAGAATTCGAAAATCGCTGTCGATGCATTCTTTATTGAAAAGAATTATAAGGATGTATTTACATATAGATATTTAACAACTTTAGATGTATATGGTGTAGATGAAGCACCATATGCTAAATTATCTACAATTGCCGTAAACGGAGAAGAATGCTTTAGACGTGCTACAAAAGTGGCATTTAATGAAGATTTCCAATTAGGCTTAGCTCATAAGCTAGGGTTTAAGGCTGCAGTGGAAATGCATAATGAGGTTAATCCCCTTTTTAAAGCAATAAAATTATTAAGAGAAAAAAGAGAAGTTGAGGATGATCAGCTTAAGAAATTAATAACAGATACATTCTATTGGTGGCTATTAGATAATTTAGATAAATATCTTGCAATAAAAAAGGAAGCAAGAAATCCATTTATTAGATTATTAGAGCTTAAGAAGGAATATCAAAGCTATAAGGATAAGATATTAAGAAAAGAAATTACAGATATCTCATTAGATTTATTAGCTGATATTTCTAGAGGAATATATTTGAATTACCTAAATTTCGTCACTCTATTTAGAGATGGTAAAATAATTGTTAAGAAAAGATTTAATGAACAACAATATTCTTTTGATAAGCCATATTGTAGAACATATATCACAGCTGACTTTATGAAGGATCATATTGTTAAATTATATAATCCAAATAAGGATGAACAAAAGGTTATTTCAATTAATCCATTAACAGGTGCTGAAATTGAAAATGATGAAGCACCTAAGGAAATAGATGTTGATGATATTTCAGAGGATAAGCCAGTATTAGTTCATATCGATGATGAAAATTTATTATCTGATATTAAAGTAGCTAAAAAGGTATTATCTAGAAATTCTGCCTTAGCTAAATATTCAATTGCTACTGCAATATTAAATACAATTTTAGTAATTGGCTTAGCAGTTGCTGCTATGTGTACAAAGACATTAGATTTAGGTGAATTTAGTCAAGTAATTCAAAAGGTTGATTCTGTAGCAATAATTTTAATTGTTATTGCAGCAATAGCCTTTGTTTTAACATTAGGCTTTGCAATTACATTAAATATTTTATCTAAGAAAACATATAATGATGCAAATACATTATTGTTTATTACAAATGCTAAAACAAAGGAGAAGGTATCTCCAAAGCAAGAATCTAGATTAATTAATTTATTACTTCATGAAAATGATTATAAATATTCAATCAAGAGAAGATATAAGATTTTAAGATTAGTTGCTGCAGTATTCCAAGCTGTAACATTTGCATTAATATTCACTATTGGTGCAATAGTTCTTAGCCATTTTGTAAGCAATATATTTAAGATGAAGCCACAAGCATTATCAATTACTTTAGCAGCATTTGCAGGACCACTTGTTGGATCTTTAGTTGTATTATTTAAAAAGAAAAATGGCGTATTAAGTATGCTATTAATAGATTTATTAGCTATAGCAGGAGTAATATTAATAGCAATTTTAGGAGTTTAATATGAATTTATATATGGTAAGTCTTGGATGCGCAAAAAATCAAGTCGATTCCGAGATGATTTTAGGTTTATTAAAGAAAAAAATGAATATAGTAGAAAAGCCGGAGGATGCTGATTTAATTGTTGTTAATACATGTGCATTTATTGAGCCAGCTAGAAAGGAAGCTATTGATACTATATTATTGCTATCAGATTATAAAAAGCCTAATGCCAAAATGGTTGTATGTGGTTGTCTTGCCCAAAGATATAAAGACGAGATTGCAAAATTATTACCAGAGGTAGATAGATTTATAACAATTGATGAATATAGAGATATTGCAAAAATAATAAATGATGTTATTAGCTCTGATTTTAAAAATAATGATGCATTATCTCCACTTAATAGAGTATATACATCACCTTCTTATATGACTTATGTAAAAATTAGTGAGGGTTGCTTAAATCGCTGTGCCTTTTGTGCAATTCCATTAATTAGAGGCAATTTGGTAAGTAGAACAATTGAAGATATTAAAGAAGAGGTAGAACTTCATGTAAAAGAGGGAGTTTACGAAATTAATTTAATATCTCAGGATACTACTAAATATGGATATGATATTTATAGAGAATTAAAGCTAGTTGATTTATTAAAGGAATTAGTTTCAATTGAAGGTGATTTTAAGATTAGATTATTATATCTATATCCTGATATTGTAACTGATGAATTAATTAATTTTATTAAAAATAATCCTAAGATTATGCCATATTTTGATATTCCTATTCAGCATTCAGAAAATCTAATTTTAGAAAAAATGAAGCGTAGAGGAAATAGAGAATACTTATTAAATTTATTTGATAAAATTAAAACATTAATACCTAATGCTATTTTAAGAACAACATTTATTGTAGGATTCCCATACGAGGAAGAAAAAGATGTTGACTCAATGATTGATTTTATTAATCAAGTTAAATTTGATAGACTTGGTGCCTTCACATTTAGTTTAGAGGAAGGTACAAAGGCCTGTGAATATCCTAATATTATTAGTGAGGATACTAAGCAAAAGAGATACGAAAGATTAATGGAAGCTCAAAGAGAAATATCATTAAAGAAAAATGAAGCTTTAATGGGAAAAATATTAGATGATGTATTTATCATAGGCTATGATGAAGAATCATATATGTACGTTGCTAGAAGCTATGCATACGCACCTGATGAAATTGATGGCTGTATATATGTAGCTGCTAAGGACGAATTAAAATTAGGACAAAGGATAAAAGTTAAGGTTTTAGATTTTGATGAATATACCTTAACCGGTGAAGAATATGTTTCTAAATAGAAAGAATATTAATGTATATTTATTTGATGTAGATGGTACATTATTAGTTGACGGAGTTATTCCTGAATCAGCTAAGGAAACAATTAAAGAATTAAGAGAAGAAGGCAATTTCGTAATGCTTGCTACAGGAAGATGCCAAGGTCAATTAAAGGAAATATTAGACCAAATAAAGGTTGATGGATTTATTCAAAATAATGGTGCTTATGCTACATTAGGAAAAGAAGTATTATATGAAGCACCTATTAATCCTGAAACAATTTGGAAGCTTCATAACGAATCTTTTAATTTAGGTGTATTAACTAAAGATAGATATGTTAGATTTTTAAATACTAATAAAGCATTTAAGAAATTTGCAGATAGCTTAAAAATAGAAGATCCTAAAAAGGGTGATACTGCAATGATAGATCGTGATAAGATTTTTTCAATGACTATTGCATCACTTGATTTAGAAAATGAAATTAATACTAAAAAATATCCTGATTTAAAATTTATTAAGGTTTCAGATTATGGATATGATATTGTTGCTAAAGGAACAAATAAAGCATCAGCTTTTGCTGCAATTAAAGCTAAATATCCTGATGGACATATTATTGCTTTTGGAGATAATATGAACGATTTAGAAATGCTTGACGAAGCAGACATTAGTATTTGTATGCCAGGTGCACCAGATGTGTGTAAAAAAGCATCTTCATTTGTTACAAAGGCTGCTGACCAAGATGGTATTCAATTTGCAGTAGATAATTTTGTTAGAAGGGTTTTAAGCTAATGAAAAGAATTAATGTGGTATTATATCATCCTGAAATACCTCAAAATACTGGTAATATTATGAGAAGCTGTGTTGGATTTAACGCAAAGCTTCATTTGATTAAGCCACTTGGATTTAAGCTAGAAGAAAAACAATTAAGAAGAAGCTGTGTAGATTATTATGATTATCTAGATTTTGAAGTATATGAAAATTTCGATGATTTTAAATCAAAAAATGATGGAGTATTCTATTATTTAACTAGATATGGTCATAAATCTCCAATTAATATTGATTTTAAATCTGATGCAAAGGATGATAAGCAGGTATATTTAGTATTTGGTGCTGAATCTACAGGTATAGCATATGATATTTTAAAAGACAATTTAAATGATTGTTATAGAATACCAACTACTGATAAAATTAGAAGCTTAAATCTATCTAACTGTGCTGCAATAATGCTATTTTTAGCTAGTGAAGCCTTAAATCCTAATGATGTAGTATTCTCAAATGAACCAGATACATTAAAGGGTGAGAATTTTATTGAAAATGTAGATATTAATTCTCTAGATTATAAACATAGAGAGCATGGAGGAAATTAAAATGGAAGTTAAAACATTAACAAATGATAATTTTAAAGAATTTATTAACCAAAATGACGCTGTATTAGTTGATTTTTGGGCTGTATGGTGTGGACCATGTCGTTTAGTAGGTCCAGTATTAGAAAAGCTTTGTAAGGAAGATGTTATTCAAGTAGGAAAGTTAAATGTTGATGATGAAGAATTAATAGCAAGTGCCTTTTCAATTGAATCAATTCCAACAATGATGATATTTAAGGCAGGCAAGCTAGTTGCTAAAACTGTTGGATATCAGTCTGAAAATATTTTAAAAAAATGGATTGAAGATAATAAGTAAAAATCAGTTTTATCTAATTCATAATTAATGGCTATCTTAATGCTAAAAGATAGCCATTTTTTCTCAAAAAAATGTAATTGACAATAATATATTTTGGCATAAAATAAAATTATGCAAGATAAAAATGAAATATTGAAATCATTTTTTGGGTTTGATAAATTAAAGCCAGAACAAGCCCAAATAATTGATTCAGTTTTAAGCAATAAGGATACGATAGGCCTTTTACCTACGGGCTTTGGGAAATCTATTTGCTTTTCACTACCTGCCTTACTTTTGGATGGAATAACTATAGTTATAACTCCATTAATTGCACTAATGGCAGATCAGGTAAATAATCTTAAGAAAAAATTTATAAAGGCTGAATATATTAATTCTTTACAAAATGATTATGAAAAAGAAGTAATATATCAAAAAATTAAAAATAATAAAAATAAGATTTTATTTGTAGCTGGAGAAAGATTATTAACTAATAAATTTTTAGAAGCAATTAAAAATATAGAAATATCAATGATTGTATTTGATGAAGCACATACTTTGCTTTGGAGTGAGGATTTTAGACAAGCGTTAGCTAGAATACCAGATTTTATAAAAAAGCTTAAAAAAAGGCCAGTAATATTAGCCTTAACTGCAACTGCAACAAAAATTACAGTTAATAAAATTAATAATCTATTATCCTTAGATAATCCTAAAATTGTAATTGGTGATCCTGATAGAAAAAATATTTATTATAGAATAATTAAAACATCTAATAAAGAAAGAGAATTATTAAGCTACTTATCGAAGCATAAGGAAAAAGGATTAATATATACAGTGACAATTAAAACTGCTGAATATTTATATTACGAATTAAAAGAATTAGGATATAAGGTTGGCTTATATCATGGAATGCTTGAATCAGAAGAAAAAAATAGATGTCAGGAATTATTTACAAATGGCAATATTAATCTAATGATAGCTACAAATGCCTTTGGTATGGGAATTGATATACCTGACATTAGATTTGTAATAGAATATGATTTACCATCTTCAATTGAGGATTTCGTTCAACAAACAGGAAGAGGCTCAAGGGATGGTAAATATGCAGAAGGAGTATTATTATTTGATAGAAGAGATATTTCTACTAATGAATATTTTATTGAGCATATTAAAAATGATAATATTTCTAGTAAAGAATTGAATCAAATAAAGCTAGATAGATATCAAATGCTAGATAAAATGATAGAAATTTGTTTGACATCAAAATGCATTCACCAAATGGCATCAATTTATTTTGGACATAATCATAATGGAAAATGTATGATGTGTTCGAATTGTAAAAAATAGTTAAGACATAATAAAAACCGTCGATTACGACGGCTTTTATTATTGTGGCTTAACTTCATTTGGTGTGTAATTTGTTTGAGGAGTGATATCCATAAATACAGGAATTATCATTGGCTTTCTATCAGTCTTTTGATATATTACCTCAGATAATTTTTCAGTTAATCCTGTTTTTAATTGTTGTAAATTAACTAATTTATATTTAGCCATTTCCTCTTCAAGATAATTTCTTGAATATTCAACAAATTCGTGAGTTAATTCTTCACTATCCTTCATATAGATGAAGCCTCTAGATACGACCTGTGGCTCAATAGGAATAGTTTTATTCTTTGTATCAATTGTGATAATTAATGCAAACATACCATCATCTGATAATACTTTTCTTTCCTTTAAAATAGAAGAAGAAATATCGCCTACTCCTGTACCATCAATGTAAACCTCACCAGCTGTAACATGCCCAGCCATTCTAGCTGAATGCTCATTGATAGCTACAACATCACCATTTTCTAAAATGAATGTATTATTAGGATCAACGCCTGTTTCAACTGCTAGGTCTGCATGAACTCTTTGCATTCTATATTCACCATGAATAGGAATGAAATATTTAGGCTTAACTAATGTTAGCATTAATTTTAATTCGCCTTGAGATGCATGTCCTGTAGTATGTGTATCTGTGATAGGAGAGTGTGTTACAACCTCTGCACCATTTTTGAATAATAAATTAATTGTTCTATTTACTCCCTCTTGATTTCCTGGAATAGGAGAAGAAGAGAAAATAATTGTATCAGAAGGAATAAGCTTTATTAGCTTATGGCTACCATTTGCAACTCTTGATAATGCTGCAAGTGGTTCACCTTGACTTCCTGTACAAAGAAGACATAATTCTTCAGGAGGATAATTACCAATTTCCTCAGCTTTAATAATTGTATCCTTAGGTGCCTTAATATAACCAACCTGTTGACCAACTTCAATTGTCTTTTCCATTGATCTACCAAATATTGCCACATGTCTCTTGTTTTCAACACATGCTTCAATTATTTGTTGAACTCTAAACATATTAGATGCGAATGTCGCAACAATAATTCTTTCTTTAACTTTGCTAAATAATTCTTTAATAGAAGAGCCAATTTTTCTTTCAGAATCAGTAAAGCCTTCTCTTAGTGCGTTTGTTGAATCGGAAAGAAGACATAGACAGCCTTCTTCACCAAGCCTTGAAAGCTTTTCATATTCAGCGGCAGGTCCTACTGGTGTTAAATCAATTTTGAAATCTCCTGTATGCATAATAGTTCCAAGTGGAGTCTTAAAGCATATCGCAAAGGAATCAGGTATAGAGTGGTTTAATCTAATGAATGAAACCTCTACATCCTTGAATTTATATACAAAGTGACTTTTAAATTCAACAATAGTAGTAGCTGATAATAATTCTGGGTATTCCTCTAATTTATTTTCAATTAAATCAACAGTTACTCCGGCAGCATAAATTTTAGGAATTTTAACCTTCTTTAAAAGAAATGGAATTCCACCAATATGATCTTCATGCCCGTGAGTAATAAAAAGACCCACAATTCTATGTTCATTTTCTTGTAAATATGTAAAATCAGGAATTACATAATCTACGCCAAGTAGATGCTCATCTGGGAATAATATACCAGCATCTATAATAAATAATTGTTCTAAATAATCGATACAATACATATTCTTGCCAACTTCACCAAGTCCACCTAGGGCAAAAATACCGATTTCAGAACGGCTTTTTATCTTGTCCATAATGCCTCCTTAAATTGTTTAATAGTACAATTTATTCTATTGTAATTATAATATAATTAATAATAAAATTTCAAGGTATTATAATATAAATAATGCTAAAATTTCAAGTGATTTATAAAAATAGTTATTATAATAACGATTTCATAGATTTTAATTTAAAATTATGATATAATTTTCTTCGTATTGTGAAAGGAATTGATAACTATGAAAGCAAGTAAAATGTTGATATCAACTCTAAAGGAAGCACCAAGTGAGGCAAAAATTGCATCTCATATTTTATTACTTCGTGCAGGTATGCTAAAGAATGAGGTTGCAGGTGTATATAATTACTTACCTATGGGTGTTAGAGTATTAAATAAAATTGAAAATATTATTAGAGAAGAAATGGATAAGTCTGGCTCAATTGAAATTTTATGTAGTGCCCTACAACCAAAAGAATTATGGGTAGAATCAGGAAGATGGGCTAAGTATGGTCCTGAGCTAATGAGGTTAAAGGATAGACATGATAGAGAATTCTGTTTAGGACCAACTCATGAAGAAATATTTACATCAATGGCTCGTGATTTAATTAAATCATCTAAGCAGCTACCTATTACTCTATATCAAATTCAAACAAAATATAGAGATGAATTTAGACCTAGATTTGGTTTAATGAGATCAAGAGAATTTATTATGAAGGATGCATATTCATTTGATAAGGATGAAAAAGGATTAGAAGCATCTTATCAAAATATGTATGACACATATACAAGAATCTTTACTAGATGTGGATTAAAATTTCAACCAGTATTAGCTGATACAGGTAATATTGGTGGTAATGGCTCACATCAATTTATGGCATTATCTGATGTCGGTGAATCAGACATCGCATATTGTGATGCTTGTGGCTATGCTGCAGATGTAGAAAAGGCTACATCTAAATTAGATGATTATAAGGGTATGCCTGAAGGTGAAATAGAAAAGGTTTATACACCTAATAATGGTACAATAGAAGAATTAGTTGATTTCTTTAAGGTAGACGCAAAGAATTTTGCTAAAACATTAATTTATCATGATTTTATGAATGAAAAATTCATTATCGCTGTAATTAGAGGAGATAGAGAAATTAATTTAATTAAATTAGTTAATGAATCAGGCTCTAATGAAAATTATTTAAGAATGGCTACTGATGAGGAATTAGCTGAGCTTGGATTTGTTAAAGGATTCTGTGGTCCACAAAATAAGGATAAATATGATATTTATGTAGATACTGAAATTGCTAATATGACTTCAGTAATTACAGGAGCTAATGAAAAGGATTACCATGTTAAGAATTTAAAATTCGGAAGAGATTTTAATGGTAAGGTATGTGATTTAAAAACTACTGTAGCTGGTGATTTATGTCCTGTTTGTGGTAAGCCACTAAAGATTAATCGTGGTATTGAAGTTGGTCAAATCTTCAAACTACAAACTAAATATAGTGAACCAATGAAATGTACATATGTAGATGAAAAGGGTGCTAATGTACCAATGGTAATGGGCTGTTATGGAATTGGTGTAACAAGAACATTACAATCAATTGTAGAACAATATCATGATGAATTTGGTATTAAGTGGCCATTAAATGTAGCACCATATCATGCAGTAATAGTACCAGTAAAATATGATGATCCTGCCCAAAAGGAATTAGCTGATAAATTACATAATATTTTAGAAGCTAATGGCATTGAGGTAATCTTAGATGAAAGAGATGAACGTCCAGGATTCAAATTCAAGGACTGGGAATTAATTGGTATTCCATATATTGTTACAGTTGGTAGACGTGCAGCTGAAGGAATAGTAGAATTTAAAGATAGATGGACAATGGAAAAGGTTGAATTATCTTTAGATGATGCAATAAATAAAATTGTTGAAGCTGTTAAAAATAATAAATAATTAAAAAAAATGAACATGTCGATTATATTCGACAAAAAATGAAGATTAATTATTCTTAATATTTATAATTAGTGGATATTGTTGGATTCAATAATATCCACTTTTTATATCTATATACTTTTTGAAAATGTTAATTTATGTTATACTTTTTATAATTGATTGTTATTATGGAGAGTGAATTTATGACACAATATGAATGGGCATATTTAGATTAAAATGTAGTCACAGCGTAGCTGTGGCTTATTTTTTTAAAATATTTTTCTATGTGTCACATGTTTGTCACATTTGGTATGCTAGAATAGCACTTGATTAAGCAAGAAGGCTTAATTAAAGGAGATGTTTTTAATGGAGAAAAACGTAGTTGTAGTAGCGAAAAGGGAAAGCGCACAAAAAAATATTACTGGTGCCCTATCGACTTTCGGTTTATTTACAGTCTTTCTAGCATTCGATATTTTATTTTATGTTAGAGATAGGTACAGTTGGGAATTAGTATTATTAATTATTTCAGCAATACTAGATGCCTTTGCATTAATAGGTTTATTATTCGCATGGAGTAATTTAAGCTATTCTAAAAAGATAATTGATGAACCTTTAATTACTTTTGATAGTGAGAAAAATACATTTAATGTAATTGATTGTATTTTCCATAATAATGTTGAAATACCAAAGGATGATGTTATTGAAGTAAAGATAGGAGACAAGGGGGAATCTTATCTTTGGTATAATAAGGAATCTAAAAAGACTTCAATGTTTATTGGGTATTCAAATAAGAGTAGCGAAGATTTAATTAATAATGAAATGTTGAAATACAAAAATTTAAGTAATTAAGAGGAGATATAATATGAAAAGAGTTAAATTTTTAAGTTTAGGTGCATTAGCATTAGCAGGTATCACAATTGCAAGCTGTTCTGGCAGCAATAATATAAAATCAAATAAGGAAGTTTACGGCAATAATAATGATGGTAACGTTGTTAAAATTAGTGACTGTGAATTATTATTTAAAAAAGGCAGTGATATTCCATATATTTCTTTAGATGAAGGAACAGCATTAATGTCTGCTGTTCGTGCTAGAAATATGGATAATAAAAAATATAATTATTCATTACAGAAAGAAAAGAATAGTCAAACTATTTCAAATGAAATGGGAGCTAAATGTGTTGTTAATAAAGAAAATCAAACATTAACTTTTGATGATTTTGATGCATTCACTTCATTATCAAATGATAAATATAAGCCATTAACTATTTGTTTTTATAAAGAAGGTAAAAAGGCACTTAATTTAGTATCAAACTCATATACTAAGGGTAAGGAATTAACATTTGATTTAAAGCCATATTCAAAGCTTGAAATATTAGAAGATGGCGATAGATTCTATATTCCACTTAGTGTTTATAATTCTGCATTATTAAATACAAATATGAGTGTATATTTAGGATATAATGGTAAAGATATGTTCTTTATTAATGGAGAATCATTAACAACTAATGTTGGTGGAATGAAAATTGAATCAGAACTTGGTCAAAAATTCCGTGATGGCGCAGCAAAGGATAAAATAAGTGATGAATTCAAGGAATATAATTATCAATCAATGTGCTTTGATTTTAATAATTTATATGGCCTAACAGATAAATTCAAATCATTTGAAGAATTCCTAGAAAGCGGAAATTGTAAGGATGGTATATTATCTAATAATCCAAAAGAAATTGATAATTATACAGCTATAGCTTTAACTAATTTAGTTGATGGTCACTCAGCTTTAACTGGAACATCTAATTTATATCCATTTGGAGAAGGTACTATTGATAAGACTAAGCTTAATCCAGTTAGATCTAAATGGGACGAAGATGGAGAAGCATTAGATGAAGCAAAGAAAAAAGCTGGTATCAAGGATGGTCTTGATTATATTGAAAATACTGCATTCGTATCATTTGCTGAATTTAATAATATTGATGAAGATTTATTATATATGAGCCAAATGGAATTCCCGGATTTCCTTGATGACTTACCAGGCCTTGATGATATTCCAGGCTTAGATTTTAAGGGTGCTTCTGAAAATCCAGCATTATCAAATACTGCATGCTTATTCAATCAATTATATAAAGATTTAACATCAGATCAATATAAAAATAAAATTAAAAATATAGTAATTGATTTAACAACAAATCAAGGTGGTGCCGCAGATGCTTTATTATATGCATTATCAACTTTAGTTGGAAATGTTAATGTTGATATGATTAATCCAAAAAGTGGTGCACACGGAAATCAAGTATATAAGGCAGATATGAATGCTGATGAAAAAATCGATGAGAAGGATAAGCCTTTATGTGATTTAGGATTTAATATTTATTTCTTAAATTCAAAATATTCATTTAGCTCAGCTAACGCAATGCCCGTTCTTGCAAAGGCTAATAATTCAAAAATTATTATGCTTGGTGATAAAACAGCTGGTGGACCATGTGCTGTAAGAATGAATATAAATCCAATTGGATCAGTACTTTCATCTTCAAGCTTATCTACAATTGCTACAAAGGTAAATGATAAATATGAAAATATCGATGGCGGTATTAAAGCTGATTATGCATTAAC